>JADGMW010000070.1_pt1 | contig 96377 bp, 91 predicted proteins | sample 8641801 | NCBI WGS metagenome assembly JADGMW01 (sample SAMN16272018, study PRJNA661076) | feces metagenome | isolation source: fecal sample from diarrhoea affected cattle A | host: Bos taurus | place: South Africa: Lokaleng Village, Mahikeng | collected 2019-09
CACGCGGCCTGAACACCCCTACCGAAACGGGTCAACCGAAGTCGGGGCAGTCCCGATCGACCGCACCTAGCGTCGTGTCGGTCGGGACATGTCGGAGCAGTTCACACAGATGGTTGCGACGATGGAGGAGGATCTCGAGTGCAGCGTTGCCGACGGCCTCGACCGACAGCATCGAGACCGCCACTAGGTCTTCGGCCGTGAACTCGTCGGCGATAGCGGGCCGGTCGCCGCCTCCGCCGAGACGTTCGAAGTGTGCCCCCGTGAAGCCGCCGGTCGGGCGGGGCGTGTAGTAGGTGCGCACCACGTGCGCCGCGTCGTCCGTGTGCTGCGGCTCCAGGTAGCGGGCCAGACGCCTTGAAGGGGTGATCATGACTCGTCGGCCCGCACGGCAGCCTCGAGGGCTGCGGCAACGGCTTCGAACTCCGCCACCGCCGCGGTGAGGTCTTCGACGATCTCCCTGGCGATCACCTCGGGTGCCGGCAGGTTGTCGAGGTCCTCGAGGCTCTCGCCACGCAGCCACGTGATGTCGAGGTTCGCCTTGTCCCGTGCGGTGAGCTCGTCGTAGGTGAACGCGTGGAAGCGCTCGGTCGCGGTGCGAGTCGCGCGGTCCTGCCCGGGGGCGTAGCAGGCGACGAAGTCGTCGAGGTGGGCTCGGGTGAGGGGGTTCTGCTTCAGGGTGAAGTGCTGGTTGGTGCGCAGGCGTACACCCAGAGCCTCTCGGTCCAGGCGTGGCCTTCAGCTGCGGGCTTCTTGTCGAAGAAGAGCACGTTGGCCTTGACGCCAGTCATCTTCGTGGACGTGTCCGGGGGTTGCCGGAGCCTCGTCGAGGAGCCCACGCAGGGTCGGGTCGTCGGCCGGGACGTCCCGCAGGAGCCTGCTCCGAGCGTCGATCGCGAGTTGCGACGTCCGGACGATCAGCAACGTCGGCCGTGGGCCGGGACGAGGGAGCGTCTGCGCTCGTCGTAGATCCGACGCTGCTCTCCGCGGTGCACACCGCTGACGGTGAGCCGGTACCGCTCGTCGACGTGCGTGACCGGGGGGACGTGCTGACGCTCGCGTCGCGCTGCGCGGGCCACGTGGGTCCACCGCGTCGGCCGCGCGGTGCTCGTACTCACGACGCCAGGAGAGCGTGCCGGCGTGATCAGGACCTCCCGACGCGGTGCGTCGTGGACCTCGGGTGATGTCGGAGGCGAGATTCCCGCGGTGCGTACCGCGGCCGCGTACCGCTCGCTAATGTGAACAAATCGGGCGTCGCGACCGGCGCGGTGCCTGCCGTTCATCGGGGGATCTCATGGCTCGTCTGCGACTGACACTGACCGCGGCCGCGATCGCGGGTGCCGCGCTGCTCGCCTCCGCGGGACCCGCCGCGGCATGCCCCGCCGATCCGCGCGCCGACCCGGTGACGTGGGAGTACGACGGCGTCTACGACTGCTCGAAGGCGACCGTGGGCCACGGCGTGCGCACGTACACCAAGCCGTCGCCGGTGGCCTTCGTCGTCATCAGGACGGGCGGGACGTACTTCGTGAGCGACCTGGGGGACGCCAACGAGGGCGACCGCACCTACACCTTCGACAAGAACATCCGCTTCGTCATCACGTGCAACTTCACCGACGCGTAGGACCCACCTGCCGGGGCCTCGCCCGGTCCCAGACCCAGATCGCGGCCGGCCTGGCTCGGGTCGTCTGACGGGTTCCTTGAGCCGATGCCCTGGGCGACGTCGACCCGGGGTCGGTTGCGTCGGTCAGGCACGCGGGCTCGCGGGACCGCCCGCAGATCGGTCCGCCGAACCGCCTCGGGACGTGCCGGTACGCCGCTATCGTCCGAAGATGAGGTCGACGCCGAAGGTGACGCTGACGGTGGGGGCGCTGCTCGTCGGCGTCGCGTGGGCACTCGCGGCGTGCTCGGGCGGCGACGCGCCCGCCGGTCCGTCTGGCACCCCGCCGGGCACCCAGCCCTCCGACGGCACAGGTCACCTCGAGGTGTCGGACCTCGAGGACCCGCCCCAGCCCGGACACTTCACGGCCGAGCCGACCACCGTCGTCGCACGTCTCGGCGTGACCCCGGGCGGGTGCGTGACGGTGGAGGTGGACGGGGTCGAGCGCCTGCCCTTCTGGCCGAGCGGCACCCAGGTCGAGGAGGACCCCGACGACCTCGGCAGCTACGTCGTGACCCTGCCCGACGGCACGTCCCTGCGAACCGGTGACTCCTTCGAGGCGGCGGCGGTCGTCGACGACGCGCTGGCGTTCGGGGAGGAGTCGCAGCCGCCGGGCAAGGTGGCCACCCTGGTCGACTTCTGCGCGGTCGACGCGGCACCCGTGGCGTTCTTCGACGCCACGACGATCCACCCGCCGGTCGACTGACCGCGGGTCTCCTCACCCAAGGTGGATGTGCACATCAGGCAGAGATCCCCGTCCCTTCGCACCGTGCTCCCGTCGCTCGCCGTCGCGGTCGGCCTCGTCCTCGTCGCGCCGGGTGCCGCCCAGGGCGTCGAGAAGATCCTGAGCGTGACGCCGTACAAGCAGGAGCAGTCGAACTGGTGCTGGGCCGCGGCGTCGAAGACCATCGTCAAGTTCCAGACCGGCAACGTCGTCGCCCAGTGCACGCTCGTCAAGAACGGCAAGGGCACGTCCTCGTGCGCCAACGTGGCGGGGTCGAAGTCCGACGTCATGAACGCGCTGTCCAGAAACGGCGTGAACCCGGGCGCCGAGCGGAAGCTGGACTGGGCGACGGTCGTCGCGGAGATGAAGACGAGCCGCCCGGTGTACAGCTCGATCCTCTGGAAGTCCGGCGGTGGGCACGCCCACGTCATCCGGGGCTACTACGACACCGGCTACTCCTACGGCGTCTCGTACGTCGACCCGGCGTCCGGGACCACGACGTCCCGCGAGTGGGGCAGCTACCTGACCAACTCGTCGTGGACGACGGGCACCGGCCTCATCTACCTGACGAAGAAGTGAGGCGCGACATGGCTGCACGTTCCCGGGTCCCGGCCGTCGCCGGCGCCGCGCTCGTCCTGCTCTGGCTGGGAGGTGCGTCCCCCGCTGCCGCGCAGGACGCCCCCGAGGCCGTCACCACGTGGTTCGCCCAAGAGGCGCCCGCTGTGGCGGGCGACGTCCTGCAGGGGCGTGCCGTGGACATCGCGGACGCGAGCTCCCCGGCGAGCACCTTCACCGTGGGCGACCCCGTCGCCCTGCACCGGTGGAACGACGGCTTCGTCGACGGCGAGTCCGTCGAGCCCCTCGTCGCGAGCGGCGAGTGGGTGGCGCCGCTCTCCCGCGACGGCGTCGTCGTCGGCACCATCGCCGCGACGGAGTCCGCGGGGGCCGTGGCGTTTGCGTACGTCGACGACGACGCGCAGGCGGGACGAGCCCTCACGCAGGCGCCGACGGGTGACGTCGTGCAGGACCCGCAGCTCGGCGGGCTCGTCAAGGTCGGGCACGACGGCGACGTCGATGCGCTCTCACGCGCGGCCGCCGCGCCTCTGGCCGGGGTCGAGGACGCCACGGACCTGCAGTCCGCGGTGGAGGCGGCGCACGACCCGGGCATCCAGACGCTCGCGGCCGACGGTGCCGCTGGCGGGCCGGCCGGCGGTGTCGGCGCGCGGGAGGCCACCGGCCTCGTGCTGCTGGTCGGGGGTGCCGCAGCGCTGGCCCGTCGCCGGCTGTCGGCGCGCTCGCGCTGAGAGCCCGCGCCGGTCGCGCCGCAGCGGTGGCGCGACCGGCCGCGGGGCGCCCCGGCACACGCTGCGCGCCGCCGCGAGAGGGTGAGTCGCGCCCGTCACCGCGTCCCGGGACCGGTGCGGACCGCTAGGCGGGGAGGACGTACCGGTACATCAGCAGGTAGTGCAGCACGGACGCGAGCACCACCAGCACGTGCCAGATCTCGTGGAAGCCGAGGACGCCGGGCAGGGGGTTGGGCCGCTCGACCACGAACACGACGAACCCGACGCTGTAGACCAGCCCACCAGCGGCCATGAGCACGTACGCCCCCACGGGCAGGGCGACACCGGCGCCGACGAGCACCACCGGCATCCAGCCCATCGCGATGTACAGCGTGTTCGTCACGTACTTGGGCAGCTCGCGCAGCGCCGATCGCAGCGCGATGCCGACCGCGGCGACCACCCAGACCGCTCCCAGCACGGCCCAGCCGTACGCGTTGCGGAACAGCACCAGCACCAGCGGCGTCACGGACCCGGCGATCAGGACGAACACCGACGCGTAGTCGAGCGTCCGCAGCACGCCGTTGACGCGCGGCCCCCGGTCGATCCCGTGGTGCAGCGTGCTGGCGACGAACAGCAGGAGCACGGACGCGGCGTAGACGCTGAGCCCGACGACCTTCCAGAGGTCGCCCTCGGTGACCGCCTGGGCGACGAGCACGGCGCCCCCGACGAGCGCGAAGCAGCTCGCCGCGAGGTGCGTGACGGTGTTGACCCGCTCGTCGGTGACGTGGACGCTGCCGTCGCGGCTGAGCCGCGGTGGTGGGGTCGTCCCCGGCGTCGGCGTGGTGCGTGCGGACGTGGTCTCCACCGTTCGTTCCTCCTGGTGAGCCATCGACGCGGCTCGTCCGGGAGCCTATCCGCGCGGCCCGGCCGCAGCGGCGGCACAGGTCCCGCGTCGGGGTGGGCGGTGCGTCACAGCGCGACGCACGCGTCCCACTCCGGGCCCTCGGGTCACCTCACCCGTCGCGGAGACCGAGCCGTCCGGCCCTGGTGCGCGCGCCGGTCCCGGTGCCACGATGTCCCGCGTGACGACGACGCCTCTCGCGCTCCCCGCGGCTGCGGACATCACGACGCCGTCGTTCGCGAGCTGGGGGCGCCGGGTGGTCGCCGCCTTGCTGGACGGCGCGGTCCTGGGCGCGGTCGCGTGGTTCGCCGTCGGTGACGACGTCGTGGGGCCGTCGCTGCAGCCGACGTTCGACAGCGCGGGGCCCGAGGCGACGGCGCCGTGGACGTCGTCGGGCGTGCTCGTCGCCGCGTGGCTGGCGATGCTCGTGCTCCAGGGACTGACCGGGCAGACGCCGGGGCGCCGCGTCCTCGACATCGCGGTGGTGCGCGCGCCGGCCGGTGGGCCGGTGGGTGGCCGGCCCGGGGTGCTGCGCTCGGTGGTGCGGTGGTTCGCGCACCTGCTCGACGCGATCCTGCTCCTCGGGTACCTGCGACCCCTGTGGCACGCCGAGCGGCGCACGTTCGCCGACAGCCTCGTCGGTACCGCAGTCGTCCGCTGCCCACCCCCGCGGCCGCGTGACGGCAAGGCGCTCGCCGTCACGATCGCGGCCTGGGTGGTCGTCCTCCTGGGCCTGGCGTTCGGCGTGAGGATCGGGGAGTCCGGCGGGGTGGACCGCGGCGCGCAGAGCGTGTGCCGGCTCGACGCGCAGGTCGCGGACGCCCCGGTGCAGGTGCGCGCGGTGGTCCTCGTCCGCGAGACCGAGTGGGACCGGGCGATACGCCTGTGGCCGTGGGCCGACGAGACGCGGACCACGGAGCGCGAGCGCCTGGCGCTCGAGGTGTCGTGGGACGTGACCGGGGACGTCGGCCCCGAGGCGCAGCTCCTCGCGCGCACGACCGCCGGGGGCTCGACGGTCGACAACGAGACGTCCGTGGGTGCGGGCTGGGCGTCGTTCCCGGTCGAGCGTGCGGGCGCGGGTCCCGTCGACGTCGACGTCGCGGTGGACGGCCGGTCGCTGACGTCGTGCACGGCTCAGCTGCCTCCGACGGGCTGACGCGACGGGGTCGCGGGGCGACGTGCGTGCCCCCGCCCCCTCCACCCCATGACCGCCTGCTGCGGCGGAGCGTGGGAGTGAATCCCGGAGGAACGTGCACGCGCCGCCCCGCTACTGTGCCGCGCGTGGCCAGTGCGGGCGCTCGCGGACGGGATCGGTGCGCCGTCCGTCGCGGACGTGGGGTGCGGGACCGGGCTCCTGACGGTCAGCCTTGCTCGCCCGGGTCGACGGGTCGTCGGGGTGGCGGCAGGCCGGATGACCGGGCGGTGCCGGGCGACGAGTACCGTGCTGCCCGTCGGAAACGCACGACCGTCCTCCGCGCGCGCCGCTGTCGTCGTGCACGCCCGGGGTTCGGCGGTGCCTGCCGACGCGGGTCCGGACCGCCCGGTCCCGCGCGGGTGCACGGAGGAGGGGCATGATCGACTTCACCAACGCCGCCTACGTCAAGCTCAACGAGCGGAAGCCTGCCGACGCGCACGCCGAGCTGGCCGAGCTGCTCCTGCCGGACGAGCGGGTGCTCGTCGCGTTCCGCGGGATGCGCGACTCCGTGACGTTCACGACCAAGCGCCTCGTCGCGGTCAACGTGCAGGGCATGACCGGCAAGAAGAAGGACTACACCTCGCTCCCGTACAGCCGGGTCCAGGCGTTCTCCGTGGAGACCGCGGGGACGTTCGACCGGGACACCGAGCTCGAGCTGTGGTTCAGCGGGCTGGGACTGGTCAAGCTCGAGTTCGGGGCGGGCGTCGACATCCGCGGCCTCAGCCGGCTGCTCGCCGAGCGCTGCCTCTGACGCCCGCCGGGCACCGCCCTCGCGTGCTCACGGCGTCGGTTCGCCGTCCGGACGTCAGCGGGCGACGAGCGCCTCCGCCGGCCGCGCGTCCTCGGGCGCCACGGCTGCGGCGCGCTCGTCCTGCCGGGCGCGGCGCCGCTGGTCGGCCCGGGCGACGAGGAGCGCCGCGACCCCGGCGGCGAACACGGCACCCGACGCCGCCAGGGCGACCGGGCCGTCGGCCAGGCGCAGCACCGCCGCGCCGAGGGCGGCGCCGGCACCCATGGCGAGGATCGCGAAGGTCCGGTGCCGCCACTGTGCTCCCGTCTGGCGCCCGCCGCCCAGGCGGCTCTCGCGCGTGACGTTGGCGAGCGTGCTGGTGACGACCACGGTCGTGATGTCGGTGTTGCCGACCGGCTTGACCGCCGCGACCTGCGCGCCCATGAGTGCGGCGAGCACGGCGGTGAGCGTGATCTGCCCGAGGGCCTCCAGCTCACCGACCGCGGCCCACACCCCCACGAGGACGAAGACGAGGACCGTTCCCGCGCCGAGCAGCCAGGCGCTGCGCACGGGCAGTCCCACGGGGTGCCCGCGGCGCACCAGCCGCCCGCCGACCACGGAGCCCAGCGCGAAGCCGACGAGCGCCAGGGCGTTGTTGAGCAGCGGCATGTCCGGCACGCCCACCACCGCGAACGCCAGGAACAGCACGTTGCCGGTCATGTTGCCGGTGAAGACGCCGTCCAGGGCGAGGAAGCTCACGGCGTCGATGGCGCCGGTCGCCGCGGTGAGGAGCAGCAGGCCGGAGGTGTACAGGCCGGCGGTGGTGGGGCGGCGCATCAGGCGTCCTTCAGCTGGGTGTGGATGTCGGTCAGGTGCTCGCGCATCGCCGCGGTGGCGGCGCCCGCGTCGTGGGCCGCCACCGCGTCGTAGATGGCCTGGTGCCCGGCGAGCGAGCGTGCGCGGGCGGCCTTCGTGGCGTGGGAGCGGCGGCGCACGGGCAGGGTCCAGTCGGCCATGAGCCCGTGGAGAGTGGTGAGCAGCGGGTTGCGGGCCGCGTGGGCCAGCAGCAGATGGAACTCCAGGTCCAGCTCGACGGAGCGTGCGGCGCTCAGCGGCCCCTGCGACGCGTCGAGGACGTCGTGCAGCTGCAGGAGGTTCGCGGCCGTGGCCCGGCGGGCGGCGAGGCCCGCCACGGACGGCTCGACGATGAGCCGCAGCTCGGCGGCGTCGGCCCGCGCGACGCCGCTCGTGCCCGCGTTCAGGCCCTCGAGGTCACGCTGCTCGCCCGACGTCTCGACGACCACGGTGCCGCGGCCGGGCCGCCGCTCGACGAGATGCTTGGACTCGAGCTCGAACATCGCCTCGCGCAGCGACGCGCGGGAGACGGAGAGCTGCTCGGCGAGCTCCCGCTCACCCGGGAGCCGCTGCCCGGGGGCGAGCTCGCCGGTGGCGATGAGGCGTTCCAGGTGCGCGGCCAGGGTGACCGAGATGGTCGGTGACCTGCGCGCCAACGGCGGGACCGGTGTCGTCACGAGGTGCTCCTTCGGTGTCCGTCGTCGGTGGTGGGGGTGTGCGTACCGGCACGCTAGCAACGGAATCCGGTCAGATGGTCTGACCAATGTTTCGCCCTGGGTCGACTCGGTAAACAGTGTGTTTCCAGGTCCGGGATGCCCGATTCCGCCCTCGGGAGCGCGTCTACGTTCATGCCTCATCGGTCAGACCATCCGACCGAGAGACACCAACGGCGGCGTCGTGGCACCGCCTGTTCGGTGGGTCCCCGGCGCCGGTGCCCAGCGACTGGAAGGCACCCGCGATGCGCACCACGAAGAACTCCCGCACGGCAGTCCTCACCACCGGAGCGGTCGCCGCGCTGCTCGCACTGACGGCCTGCGCCGGCTCCAGCTCGGCCGCCGAGGGGGCCGGCGCGGTCACCTACCCCGAGCTCGCCGAATCCGCGGCGTGCGTCGAGCTGCGCGAGCAGAACCCGGACCTGGTGGGCACCACCCAGACCAATGCGCTGAACCCGCACACCCCCGGCTACGAGGTCGTCAACCCCGAGAACCCTGACGAGTACATCGGCTTCGACATCGACCTGGGCGACGCGATCGGCGACTGCCTCGGCTTCGACGTCGACTACCTGCCGGTCGGCTTCTCCGAGCTCGTGCCCACGGTCGCCAGCGGCCAGGCCGACTGGATCGTCTCCAACCTCTACGCCACCGAGGAGCGGGCCCACGGCGGCGTCGACTTCATCAGCTACTCCAAGGTGTTCGACGGGATCCTGGTCGCCACGGGCAACCCGGAGGGCATCACGGGCATCGACGCGTCCCTGTGCGGCACCACCGTCGCGCTGAACAAGGGGTACGTCGAGGTCCCGCTGGTCGAGGCGATGATCCCGGAGTGCGAGAAGGCCGGCCTCGCCGGGCCCACCGTCAGCCTCTTCGACTCGAGCGCCGACTGCGTGCAGGCCATCCTGTCCGGCCGTGCCGACGCCTACATGAACGACATCAACACGGTGAAGGGCTACATCGCCGAGCACCCGGACGACCTCGACTCGGCCGAGACCGTGATGCTCGACTACGAGATCGGCATCGGCGTCCTGCAGGGCGACCACGGGTTCCGTGACGCCGTGCAGGCCGCGCTCGTCGAGATCCAGGAGTCCGGCCTCCAGGCCGAGCTGGCCGGCAAGTGGTCGCTCGACGAGAACGCCCTGGCCGAGCCCGCGATCCTCAGCGTCGGCTGACCGTCCCGGACCGAATGACGAGCGACGCGAGGACGGCCCGACCATGACCGAGTTCCTGCACTACCTGACCCTTCCCTACCTCCTCGAGGGCATCGCCTTCACCCTGCGCCTGACGGCCATGGGATTCGTCGGCGGCATGGTCCTGGGCCTGTTCCTCGCGGCGATGCAGCTCACGCGATTCCGGGCGCTGACCTGGGTCGCCAGGGCGTACGTGACCCTGTACCGGGGCACGCCGCTGATCCTGCAGCTCGTCTTCGTCTTCTCGGTGCTGCCACGGGCGGGGATCGTGCTGTCCCCGCTCGTGGCGGGCGGCCTGGCGCTCGCCCTGAACGAGGCGGTGTTCTTCGCGGAGATCTTCCGCTCCGGCATCAAGGGGGTCGACCCCGGGCAGGTGGCCGCGGGCCGTGCCCTGGGCCTGCGCCCGGCGCCGCTGATGCGCCGGGTCGTGGCGCCGCAGGCCCTGCGGTCGATGGTCCCGTCGCTCGGCTCCGAGGCCGTCACCACGATGAAGAACTCGGCGCTCGCGTCGATCATCGCGGTGCCGGAGCTGACGTTGCGCACGCAGCAGCTCGCGTCGGCCACGTTCGACTACTTCGAGATCTACTTCGCCACCGCGGTGATGTACCTGGTGCTCACCGGGGCTCTCACCCTGGTGCAGCTCGCGGTGGAGCGGGCGCTCGACCTCGACCGTCCGTCGCGGACGTCGCTGCGGACGTGGGCGGCGCGCCTCGGCCGACCGGCGGTGGCCGTGCCCGCGACGGTCGAGCCCGACCCGCGTCGGGCCCCCGACCGCACGGACGCCGGCGTGGGGGAGGCGGCCCCGCTGACCCACGCGGACCCGCCGCCGCGCAGCTTCGGCCAGGCGCTCATCGAGGCGTTCGGGCTGCGCAAGTCCTACGGCGAGAACGAGGTGCTGCGCGGCATCGACCTGCAGATCCGGCAGGGTGAGGTGGTGGCGCTGCTGGGACCCAGCGGCTCGGGCAAGAGCACGCTGCTGCGCTGCATCAACCACCTCGAGGGCCTGGACGGCGGCGCCGTGCTGGTCGACGGCACGGCCATCGGGTACTCCGAGCGGGGCGACGAGCTGGTCGAGCGGCACGTCGCGAAGCAGCGGGTCGACGCCGGCGTCGGGATGGTGTTCCAGCAGTTCAACCTGTTCCACCACCTGACCGCACGCGAGAACGTCGCGGCGCCGCTGCGCTGGGTGCACGGCTGGTCCCGGGAGGACGCCGCCGCCCGCGCCGACGAGCTGCTCGCGCAGGTCGGCATGGCGCACCGCGCGGACGCCCTACCGCGGCACATGTCCGGTGGTCAGCAGCAGCGCGTGGGCATCGCCAGGGCGCTGGCGTCCAACCCGAAGGTGCTGCTGCTCGACGAGCCGACCAGCGCCCTCGACCCCGAGCTGGTCGCGGAGGTGCTGGGCGTCATCCAGGGCCTGGCGCGCCAGGGCGGTCTCACGATGATCATCGCCACCCACCAGCTGCGGTTCGCCCGCGAGGTGGCAGACCGGGTCGTCTTCATGGCGGGCGGGGTGGTCGTCGAGCAGGGCACGGCAGAGCAAGTGATCGGTGACCCGCAGGTCGAGGCGACGCGTCGCTTCGTCCGCGCGATGGACTCGGCGGAGGTCTGAGATGAGCAAGGCACGCACGCACCACGTCGTCCCCGCGTCGGCCGGGGTGCCGCCCCAGGTCGGGCCCTTCAGCCACGCCGTGCAGTTCGGTGACCTGCTGTTCGTCACCGGTCAGATGCCGACGGACCCCGCCACGGGGCAGCTCGTGGACGGTGGGCTGGTCGAGCAGACGCGCCAGGTGATGGCCAACCTGCAGGCCGTGGTCCGCGCCGCGGGCGCCGAGCTGGGCGACACGCTCATGGTCCGCGCCTACCTGACGGACTTCGACGACTTCGAGGAGTTCAACGCCGAGTACCGCACGTGGTTCGACGACCCCCTGCCGAGCCGCACGTGCGTCGGGGTCACGGGCCTGGCGGTCGGTGCGCTGGTCGAGGTCGACCTGGTGGTCGGCATGCCGGGCGGTGCGGCGTGAGCGCCGAGACGATGACGGAGCGCCCGACGCTGCAGCCCGGGCAGGGAGCCGTCCTGGGAGAGCACTACCTGCCGTCGCGCGCCGACGAGGTGCGGTGGGGCTGGCTGCCGAACGCGGACGCGTCCCCGGTGCTGCACGTCGCCGACGGTGCCACCGTCACGCTCGACACCCTGTCCCACGAGGGGCTGCTCGCGGACCAGGGCCGCGACCCCGCGCGCTACATCCGGCAGTTCGGCGACGTCGACGTGCTGGACGACGCGGTCGAGGTCGCGGGCAGCGGGATCGCGAACGGACCCGACGACGGCCCCCACGTCGTCACCGGCCCGATCGCGGTCGCCGGCGCGCGGCCCGGGGACGTGCTCCGGGTCGACGTCCTCGACCTCGCCCGCCGCGTGCCCTACGGGTTCGTCAGCAACCGGCACGGGTTCGGTGCGCTCGCGGGGGAGTACCCCCAGGACCGGGACTCGACCCCGACGCGGCACGTCGACCGCATGATCACCGACGGCTCGGTCAGCCACTTCGCGTGGGTGGAGCAGCGCGCCGGGCGTGACGTCGGGGTCATGGACGCAGGCGAGGGCCGCACCGTGCAGTTCGCCCTCGCGCCGTTCCTCGGGCTCATGGGGACTGCGCCCGCGACGAGCGCGCCCGTGCCGTCGGTGCCACCCGGCGACCACGGCGGCAACATCGACATCAAGCACGCCGGGGTGGGGGCGACGCTGTACCTGCCGGTCGCGGTCGACGGCGCCCTCTTCTACGCGGGTGACCCGCACTTCGCGCAGGGCAACGGCGAGGTCGCGCTGACCGCGCTCGAGGCGTCGCTGCGGGCGACCGTGCGGCTGAGCGTCGTCGCCGCGGCGGACCTGCCTGGCGTCCTGGGCGACATCCGGACGCCGGTGGTGGAGACGGCGACGCACTGGATCCCGACCGGCATGGACCCCGACCTCGACGAGGCCATGCGCCAGGCCGTGCGCCACGCCGTGGCGTTCCTGCACGGGCGCTTCGGGGTGCCGCGCTCGGTCGCGCTGGCCTACCTGTCGGCGGCCGGCGACTTCGAGGTCAGCCAGGTGGTCGACGCGGTGAAGGGCGTGCACTGCCTCATCGCGAAGTCGGACTGGGCGGCCTGGGCGTAGTCGCCGTGGCGGCGCGTCAGCCGGGCCGTGCGCCGCCAGGTGGCGGCGCACGGCCCGCGCCGCCACGGCGTGGTCGACGGCGTCCGGCTCGCCCGGCAGCCCTTGACAGATCTTCTTGTCAAGAGGACGTTGGTGACATGCACGACATCGAGGTCATCGAGAGCCCCCAGGCGGCAGCCACCGCGCTGGACCCGGTCCGGGCCCGTCTGCTCGGCGAGCTGGCCGTGCCGGCGTCGGCCGCGGGACTCGCCGCACGCGTCGGCATCACGCGCCAGAAGGTCAACTACCACCTGAGGGCGCTCGAGGCGCACGGCCTGGTCGAGCTGTCGGAGGAGCGCCGGCACGGCGGCATCACCGAGCGGGTGCTGCAGGCGTCCGCCGCGTCGTACGTCGTCTCTCCTGCGGCCGTCAGCGTCTCCGCGGCGGATCCCGACGCCAGCCCGGACCACCTGTCCGCGGCGTACCTGGTCGCCTTGGCCGGCCGGCTGGTGCGGGAGGTCGGCGCCCTGGCGCGCCGGGCCGGCACGTCCGGGCGGCGGCTGCCGACGCTGACCATCGACACGCGGATCGGCTTCCGGTCGGCCGCAGACCGGGCCGCCTTCGCCGACGACCTCACCGCCGCGGTGCTCGAGCTGGCCGCGCGCTACCACCACGACGACGGGCGCCCGCACCGGCTCGTCGTCGCCGCACACCCGCTGCCCGAGGAGGGCTCATGAGCACCAGCACCAACGTCCTGCACCGCCTGGAGTTCAGCGTCGAGGTGCCCGGCACCCCGGAGCAGGTCTGGGACGCGATCGCCACCGCGAAGGGCATGAGCGCGTGGTTCCTGCCCACGCAGATCGAGGAGCGCGAGGGCGGCTCGCTGCACTTCAGCATGGGCCCCGACATGGGGTCGGACGGCCACGTCACGGCGTGGGAGCCGCCGCGCCGCCTGGTCTACGAGGAGGACTGGGCCGCCCTCATGGGCAAGGACCCGGACGAGCTCAGCCCCATGACGTCCGAGTTCGTCGTCGAGGCGCGCTCGGGCGGCACCTGCGTCGTGCGCGTCACCACCAGCGGCTTCGGCACGGGCGCCGACTGGGAGCAGGAGTGGTGGAGCGACATGGGCACCGCCTGGAAGCCGTCGTTCGACGTCCTGCGCCTCTACCTCGCGCACTTCCCCGGGCAGGAGGCCACCGTGCTCGAGGTCGACGCGACGCACGACGGCGACCCGCAGGCGGTGTGGGGTGCGCTGCGCGACGCCCTCGGCCTGGGCGACGTGGGCTCGCAGGTCGACGTGCGCGGTGCCACCGGCACGCTCGAGCGCGTCGGGGACCGTCTGGCGATCGTCCGGCTCACGGGGCCGGTGCCCGGGGTCCTCAGCGCCGGGGTGTACGGCGCGGAGGACGGGCGGGCCACCGCGTACGTCCGGGCGCACCTGTTCACCGCCGACGCCGCCGAGTACGTGCGGCGCGAGGAGCCGGCGTGGCGCGACTGGCTGCAGGGGCTGCCCGTCAGCGTCTGACCGCCACGGCGTCGGGCCCGTGCCGCACGGCTCGGTGCCCGGCGCCGCCTGGCGCCCGGCCGCGGGTCACAGGGCGACGAGGGCCCTGTCCGCCGCCACGGTCCGCCTGCCGCCGCTCCCGAAGTCGACGGTGACCTGCCCGGCCCGCACGTCCACGACCCTGCCGAGCCCGTGCCGGTCGTGCGTGACCCGCTGCCCGGCGGTGAACCGTGCGCCCGTGGGACGCGTGCCCGTGGGGGCGGCCTCGCGGGTGCGGACCGGCCGGACGGCGGCGGGTGCGAGCGCGTCCAGGTAGGGCGACGGGCGAGCGGGCCGTCCGCCGGGCCGGTCCGCCGCCCACGTCGCGACGAGGTGACGACGCGCGCGGGTGATCGCGACGTACGCCAGGCGCCGCTCCTCCGCCAGCTCGGGTCCCGTCGTCGCGTACACCGACGGCAGGGACCCCGCGGTGGCCCGCGCCAGCAGGCACGCGTCCCACTCCAGGCCCTTGGCCTTGTGGATCGTGGTGACCGTGACGGCTCCGCGCCCGGGCGGGACGTGGTCCTCGGCGGCGCGCCGGTCCAGGTCGGCGGACAGCGCGCGGACCGTCCCGGTCAGCGCCTGCGGGAGGGAGTCGACCAGGGCGCGCAGGGCGTCGAGGGCGTCCCAGCGCTCGCGGGCGGCACCCGTGCCGTCGGGCGGGGCGTCGGGGTCGTACCCGGCCTGGGCCAGGGCGTCGTCGAGGGCCGGGCGGGCGTCGTCGTCGGGGACCTGGGCTGCGCGCCGGCGCAGGAGCTTGAGCACCTGCGCCACCTCGCGCCGCGCGAAGTACGCCGAGCCGTCACCCGCGACGACCGGGACGCCCGCGTCGCGCAGCGCCGCCGTGAGCTTGACGGCCTGCGCGTTGAACCGGTGCAGGACAGCGATCTCCTCGGCCGGGACCCCGGCGTCGAGCCAGCCCTGGACGGTCGCGACGATCCGCGCGTCCTCGTCGTCCTCGTCGGCGCAGCGTTCGACCACCGGCGCCGGTCCGTCGCCCAGCATCCCGACGAGCGCCGGCCCGGACGCCTCGGCGCGGCCCGCCATGAGCCGGTTCGCGGCCTCGACCACCTGCCGGGTCGAGCGGTAGTCCTGCACCAGGTCGACCGTCACGGCGTGCGGGAACCGCACCGTGAAGTCCCGCAGCAGCGAGGTGTCCGCGCCCTTGAACGCGTAGACCGCCTGCCGCGCGTCGCCCACGACGGCGAGCTGGTCGCGTCCGCCGAGCCACGCGTCGAGCAGCCGCTGCTGCGCCGGGTCGGTGTCCTGGTACTCGTCGACGACGAACGACACGTACTGCCGCCGCACCGCGCTCGCGACCTCCTCGTCGTCCTCGAGCATGCGCGCGCACACGGCCAGCAGGTCCGCGAAGTCGAGCACCCCGGCGGCGCGCTTGGCGGCCGTGTACCGGCGCATGGCCCCGGTGACCGTCGCGAGCGACATGCCGGGCCGGCGGCCCGCCGCCTGCGCCGCGGTCGCGTACTCGTCGGCCGTCAGGTCGCGCGCGGCGGCCCACGTGAGCTCGGTCGCCAGGTCGGTGACGAGCGCGGCGTCGACGTCGCCGGCGGACGTGCGCAGCGTCACGCCGAGCGCGCCGCGCAGGTAGCGGTAGTACGCGCCCCGCCCGTCGACGTCGAGCAGCACCGGACCGTCGCCCGGCAGGCCCGTCGCGCGCCAGAAGTAGCGCAGCTGCCGCATCGCCGCGGCGTGGAACGTGCGCGCCTGCACGTGGCCCGCGCCGAGCCGCGCCAGGCGGTCGCGCATCTCGCCCGCGGCCTTGGCCGAGTGCGTCACCGCGAGCACGACGTCCGCCGGGACAGCCCCGGTGACGTGCTGGTACGCGATCCGGTGCGTGATCGTGCGCGTCTTGCCCGTGCCGGCCCCGGCCATGATCCGCACGGGGCCGGGCGGAGCGACGACGGCGGCGGCCTGGCGGTCGTCGAGGTCGGCGAGGACCCGGTCGGCTGCGGTCCTGCTCACCACGTGCTGTGCTCCCACGGTCTCGGGTCGTCGTCGCCCCATGGTGCACCGTGCCGACGGCGACGGGCGTCAGGGCGTCGCCGCGGTCCTCACCGCCCGGTCCTGGATCAGCGACTCCAGGGCGTCACCGCCCAGCACGTGGTCGATGACCATGGTGCTCGCGCCCAGCACACCGGCGGTGCCCCCCGCGCGGCTCGTCACGATGCGCAGGTGCTGCGTGGCCAGCGGGAGCGAGCGGCGGTAGACGACCTCGCGGACGCCGGCGAGCAGGTGCTCACCGGCGCCGGCCAGGCTGCCACCGACGACGATGACCGAGGGGTTCAGGAGGTTGACGCACCCGGCGAGCACGGCGCCCAGGGACCGGCCGGCCTCGCGGACGGCCGCGGACGCCGCGGCGTCGCCGGCGCGCACGAACGAGACGACGTCGCTGCTCGCGTCCGCAGGCGTGCCGGCCGCGGTGAGGCGGGCCGCCACCGCGCGTCCGCTGGCGACGGCCTCGAGGCAGCCGGTGTTGCCGCACGAGCAGGCGACGTCGGGGCCGTCCGGGACTGCGACGTGCCCCAGGTCGCCCGCCGCGCCCTGGGCGCCGCGGCGGATCGCGCCGTCCGAGATGATCCCCGAGCCGATGCCGGTGGCGACCTTGACGAACATCATGTGGTCGACGTCGGGCAGCTCGGTGGCGTGCTCGCCCAGGGCCATGAGGTTGACGTCGTTGTCGACGAGCACCTCGGGGCTGTCGAGGAGGCCGCGCAGGATGCCCACGACGTCCGCGCCGTCCCAGCCCGGCATGATCGGCGGGTTCGTGGGTCGTCCGGTCGCGTGGTCCACGGGTCCGGGCAGCCCGACGCCCACGCCGACCAGGTCGGTCGTGTCGCGCCCGGTCTCGGCGAGCAGGTCGCGGACGATCGTGGCGACGCGTCCGAGCACGCGCTCCGGGCCGTCGCCGATCGTGATGCTCTCCAGGTGCTGGGTCAGCACGCTCGCCGCGAGGTCCGTGACGGCGACCCGTGCGTGCGTCGCCCCGAGGTCGACGGCGGCGACGACGCGGGCGGCGGGGTTGAAGGCGAACGTGGCCGGCGGGCGTCCACCCGTGGAGGTCGCCTCACCGGTGGGTGCGACGAGTCCGCAGGTCAGGAGCTGCTCGACGCGCGTCGCGATGGTCGACCTCGACTGCCCGGTGAGCTGCGCGAGCTCGGCGCGGGTGCGCGGCTGCCCGTCACGCAGCAGGTGGATCACGGAACCGAGGTCTCCGGGGCGGCCGGCGGTGAGCATGTGCCCGAGTCAACCACATCTGACGGCCTGCCCAACGCTACTTGCCGCCGGACGTGCGACTTTTGCTTGACCGCTGGCAAAACTGGCCCTACGTTCCCCCCATGGTCGATGACGACCGGGCGACGACGCCCGACGCCTCCCCGGGGCCGACGCCCCACGACGGGCCCCTGCTGCGCATGCGGGGGATCGTGAAGCACTTCCCCGGCGCCAAGGCCCTCGACGGTGTGGACCTCGAGGTGCGGCCCGGCGAGGTCCACTGCCTGCTCGGCCAGAACGGCGCGGGCAAGTCCACCCTCATCAAGGTCCTCGCGGGGGCCCACCGCCCCGACAGCGGCACCATCGAGTGGCGCGGGGCACCGCTCCAGCTCGCCTCACCCGTGGCCGCCCTGCGCGCCGGCGTGGCCACCATGTACCAGGAGCTCGACGTGGTCGACGGGCTCACCGTCGCCGAGAACGTCTACCTCGGGCACGAGCTCGCGACCGGCGGCGTCACCCGGCGGCGCGACGCGCACGCCCGCACGGCAGCGCTCCTCGAGCAGCTCGGGCACGGGGACATCTCCCCGCAGCGCGAGGTCGGCACGCTGCGCGCCGCCGGCAAGCAGATCGTCAGCATGGCCCGCGCGCTGTCCCACGACGCGCGGCTCATCATCATGGACGAGCCGTCGGCCGTGCTGGACTCCGAGGAGGTCGCCAACCTCTTCCGCGTCGTGCGCGAGCTGACCGCCGCGGGCGTCGCCGTCCTCTACATCAGCCACCGGCTCGAGGAGATCCGGCAGATCGGGGACCGGATCACGGTGCTCAAGGACGGACGCACCGTCGCCGCGAGCCTGCCCGTCGCGCAGGCGCCGACCGCCGAGCTCATCCGCCTCATGACCGGGCGCGCCGTCGACCAGGTGTTCGCGGCCCGCCCTCCCGTTCCGGACGACGCGCGCGAGCTGCTGCGCGTCGACGGCCTGTCCCTGCACGGCGACTTCCGTGACGTGTCGTTCAGCGTGCGCGCGGGCGAGGTCGTCGGCCTCGCCGGGCTCGTCGGGTCCGGCCGCTCGGAGATCCTCGAGACGATCTACGGCGCGCGGCGGGCCACGTCCGGCACGGTGAGCGTCGACGGCCGCACGCTGCGTCCAGGGTCCGTGGCCGTCGCGGTGCGGGCCGGTGTCGGCCTGGCGCCCGAGGAGCGCAAGAGCCAGGGCCTGCTGCTCGACGAGCCCGTGTACCGCAACATCACGCTCTCGACGTTCGCGCGCCTGGCCAACGGCCCGCTGCTCGACGAGCGCGCCGAGCGGCGCGTCGCCCGTGAGCAGATCGACGCGCTCGACCTGCGCCCGGCCGACCCGGACCGCACGGCGCGCACCCTGTCCGGCGGCAACCAGCAGAAGGCCATGCTCGCGCGGTGGCTGGTGCACGGGTGCCGCGTGCTGCTGCTCGACGAACCCACCCGCGGCGTCGACGTCGGGGCGCGCGCCGAGATCTACGCGCTCGTGCACGCGCTCGCGCAGGCCGGCAACGCCGTCGTCGTGGTGTCCAGCGAGATCGAGGAGGTCCTCGGCCTCTCGCACCGCGTGCTCGTCGTCGCGGACGGCCACGTCGTGCACACCGGACCCGCGGACCAGATCGACGAGCACCGGGTGCTCGACCTCGTCATGGAAGGAAGTGCCGCGTGAGCGACCAGACACCCCTGGTGCCGGCCCCCGCCGTCACCTCCGACGCCCCGGCGTCGCAGACACCCGCCGCCCGCGCGCGGCGCGGCAACCCGCTGCTGCACGGATCGGCGGCGCGCACCCTCGGCCTGGTCATCGCGCTGGCAGTGCTGTGCGCCGTCGGGGTCGCCACCGCGGGGGACCGGTTCGCCAGCATCGACAACGTCATGACGATCCTGCGGCTCGCCGCGGTCGTCGGGGTCCTGAGCGTCGGCATGACGTTCGTCATCACGGGCGGCGGCATCGACCTGTCCGTCGGGTCCGTCCTGGGTCTCGCGTCGGTCTGGGCCACGACCCTCGCGACGCAGGCCATGGCGCGGGACACGCACTGGGTCGTCATGGTGTTCACCGCGCTCGCCGTCGGCGCCGTCTGCGGGCTGATCAACGGGGTGCTGGTCGCCTACGGCAGGGTGGTCGCGTTCATCGCGACGCTCGCGATGATGGTCGCCGCCCGCGGGCTCGCCGAGATCATCGCCAACCGGCAGACCCAGATCGTCGACGTCCGGCCGTTCCTCGACGTGTTCCGTGGCGAGCTCCTCGGCGTCCCGGTGCTCGTGTGGATGTTCGCGGTCGTGGCGGTCGCCGGGTGGTTCCTGCTCAACCGCACGACCTTCGGCCGCCGCACCATCGCGGTGGGCGGCAACCCCGAGGCTGCGCGGCTCGCGGGCATCAAGGTGCAGCGGCACACCGTGTACCTGTACGCGCTGGCCGGTGTCAGCGCCGGCATCGCGGCCGTCATGATGCTCGGCCGCACCACCGCCGGGTCGTCCACCCACGGCCAGCTGTACGAGCTGGACGCCATCGCCGCCGTCGTCGTCGGCGGGACTCTGCTGGCCGGCGGCCGCGGCACGATCGTCGGCACGGTCCTCGGCGTCCTCATCTTCTCGACGCTGACCAACGTGTTCACGCAGAACAACCTGTCCATCTCGGCGCAGTCCGTCGCCAAGGGCGTGATCATCGTCGTCGCCGTGCTGCTGCAGCAGCGCTTCGCCGCGCGCTCCCGCGGCAGCTGAGCACGCCGCCCCCCGCCCGGTGACCGCCGACCCGGCCGTCGCCCCCCTCCGTCACACCCACACCGCCCCGCACCACCCTCGGAGTCAAGGAGGATTCCCATGACCGCCCACACCACCCGCCGACGTCGGTGGGCCGCTGCCGGCGCAGCGCTCGCCGCCTCGGTCCTGCTCAGCGCCTGCACGTCCAACACCCCCGAGCCCGTCGACGGCGACGGCGGCGGCAACGAGGTCGTCGGCGGTGGCGCCAACGACGAGACCGGCGAGAGCATCCGCATCGGGTTCTCCGCCCCCGCCGCCGACCACGGCTGGATGGGCGCCATCACCAAGGCCGCACTCGCCGAGGCCGAGCGGCACGACGACGTCGAGCTCGTCGTCGCCGAGGCGACGAACGACGTCAGCATGCAGATCTCGCACATCGAGGGGTTCATCAACGACGGCGTCGACGCGATCGTGCTCCTGCCGTTCGACGGTGCCGCCCTCACCGAGATCGCCATCGAGGCGATGGAGGCCGGGATCCCGGTCATCAACGTCGACCGGGAGTTCTCCAGCCCGTTCGCCGCGCGTTCCACGGTGCTCGGCGACAACTACGGCATGGGCGTCAGCGCCGGCACCTACATCTGCGAGGAGCTGGGCGGCGAGTCCGGGGCGGTCGTCGCCGAGATCGCCGGCATCGACTCGCTGCCCCTCACCCAGGACCGCAGCAAGGGCTTCGCCGACGCGCTCGCCGACTGCGGCCTCGAGGTGTCGAACCGCGTCGCCGCGGACTTCACGGTCGCGGGCGGTCAGCAGGCCGCAGCGAACCTGCTGCAGGCGGCGCCCGAGATCGACGCCATCTGGAACCACGACGACGACCAGGGCGTCGGGGTGCTGGCGGCGATCGAGGAGGCGAACCGCGACGAGTTCATCATGGTCGGCGGTGCCGGCTCCGCGAACGTCATGCGCGCCATCGAGGCCGACGACTCGGTGCTCAAGGCGACGGTCGTCTACCCGTCGACGCAGGCCGCCGACGGCGTGCGCCTGGCCCGTCTCATCGCGCACGGCAAGGCCATGGGCGACCTCGTCGAGGTCGAGGTGCCGCGGACGATCCAGCTGTTCGCCCCGGTGGTCACGAAGGCCAACGTGGACGACTACCTGCCGACGGCGTTCGAGTCCTGATCCGCCCGCAGGGGTCCGGGACGAGGCGCACGCGTCCCGGACCCCCGCCGGGCCGGCCCCGAGCCGGTGCGGCATGGTCAGACGTGCGCGGACGGAGGACCGCTGATGGCGGAGCAGGAGGGCACCACACTCGGTGTCGGCATGGTCGGGCACGCGTTCATGGGTGCCGCCCACTCGCAGGGGTGGCGGGTCGCGCCCCGGTTCTTCGACCTGCCGCTGACGCCCCGGATGGCCGTCGTGGCCGGGCGGCGCGCGGACGCGGTCGAGGCGGCGGCGCGTCGGCTGGGGTGGCAGGACGCGACGACGGACTGGCGCGAGCTGCTGCGGCGCGACGACGTCGACCTGGTCGACGTCTGCACACCGGGCGACACCCACGCCGAGATCGCGATCGCCGCGCTCGACGCCGGCAAGCACGTGCTGTGCGAGAAGCCGCTGGCCAACTCGGTCGAGGAGGCCGAGCAGATGGTCGCGGCCGCGCAGCGCGCCGAGGCGCGCGGCGTGCGGGCGATGGTCGGGTTCACGTACCGACGCGTGCCGGCCGTGGCGCTGGCCCGCAGGCTCGTCGCGGACGGCCGCATCGGCACGGTGCGGCACGTGCGCGCGCAGTACCTGCAGGACTGGATCGCCGACGAGCAGGCGCCGCTGTCGTGGCGGCTGGACCGGCAGCGCGCCGGGTCCGGTGCGCTGGGCGACATCGGCGCGCACGTCGTGGACCTGGCGCAGCACATCACCGGTGAGCGGCTCACCGGCGTCAGCGCGATGCTGGAGACGTTCGTCACCGAGCGGCCGCTGCCGCAGGGGGCCGGCGGCGCGCTGCGCGGCGAGGGCGGTGCCGGGCGCGGTCCGGTCACCGTGGACGACGCGGCCGTGTTCTTCGGGCGGCTGACCGGCGGCGCGATGGCGTCGTTCGAGGCCACGCGCTTCGCGTGGGGGCGCAAGAACGCCATCCGCGTCGAGGTCAACGGCTCGCGCGGGTCGCTCGCGTTCGACTTCGAGGACATGAACGTCCTGCACTACTACGACGCGACCGACGACCCGCTGGTCGCCGGCTTCCGGCGCATCGTCGTGACCGAGCCCGAGCACCCGTACGTGGGGGCGTGGTGGCCGGCCGGGCACGGCCTGGGCTACGAGCACGGCTTCGTCCACCAGGTCGTCGACCTGGTGGAGGCGCTGGCGGCCGGGACGCAGCCGGAGCCGTCGTTCGCGGACGGCCTGCAGGTGCAGCGCGTGCTCGCGGCGGTCGAGCGCAGCGCCGCGGACCGCAGCACGTGGACCACCGTCGACACGACCGACCCTGACGAGGAGCACTGACATGGCACGACCCGTGACCCTGTTCACCGGCCAGTGGGCCGACCTGCCGTTCGAGGAGGTGGCGCGCCTCGCGTCCGAGTGGGGCTACGACGGCCTGGAGATCGCCTGCTGGGGCGACCACATCGACCCGTGGCGCGGGCAGGAGGACGACGACTACATCGCCGAGAAGCTCGCGCTGCTCGACCGCTACGGCCTGAAGGTGTGGGCGATCTCCAACCACCTCAAGGGCCAGGCCGTCTGCGACGACCCGATCGACCAGCGGCACCGCGACATGCTGCCGGACAACGTCTGGGGCGACGGCGAGCCCGAGGGCGTGCGGCAGCGCGCGGCGGAGGAGATGAAGGCGACGGCCCGCACGGCCGCCCGGCTCGGGGTGAAGACGGTCGTCGGGTTCACCGGCTCCGCCATCTGGAAGTACGTCGCGATGTTCCCGCCGGTGTCGACCGAGCTGATCGACGCCGGCTACCAGGACTTCGCCGACCGGTGGAACCCGATCCTCGACGTGTTCGACGAGGTGGGCGTGCGGTTCGCGCACGAGGTGCACCCGAGCGAGATCGCGTACGACTACTGGACGACCGTGCGCACCCTGGAGGCCATCGGCCACCGTGAGGCGTTCGGCCTGAACTGGGACCCCAGCCACTTCGTGTGGCAGGACCTCGACCCCGTGGGGTTCCTGTCGGACTTCCGGGACCGGATCTACCACGTGGACTGCAAGGACGCGAAGCGTCGCGTGGGCAACGGCCGCAACGGCCGCATGGGCTCGCACCTGCCGTGGGCCGACCCGCGCCGTGGGTGGGACTTCGTGTCCACCGGGCACGGCGACGTCCCGTGGGAGGACAGCTTCCGGATGCTCAACACCATCGGTTACGACGGGCCGATCTCGGTGGAGTGGGAGGACGCGGGCATGGACCGCCTCGTCGGCGCGCCCGAGGCGCTGGAGTTCGTGCGGCGGCTCGCGTTCGACCCGCCGTCGGCCGCGTTCGACGCAGCGTTCAGCACGCGCTGAGCCGCGGACGACAGCAGGGGACGGCCCCGTCCGACGTGCCGCGTCGGGCGGGGCCGTCCGCTGTCACGATCACGGCGGCGGTCGCAGCTCCGTCACCGTCACCGGCCCGCGGCCGCCGCTGCCCGCCGCACCTCGTGCTGCACGGTCGCCAGGTCGCCGCGCCAGGGTGCGCCGTGCCCGGGCAGCACCCAGGTGGCCCCGAGGTCGGCGAGCCGCGCGAGCGCGTCGAGCGCCTGCTCGGGCTCGTCCGTGAACGGCGCGGGCTGCAGGCCGGTGCGGCCGGTGAGCACGTCGCGCGTCGTGAGCCCGTCGCCGACCATGACGGCGTCCGCGACGGGCACGTGCACGGCGATGCTGCCGGGGGAGTGGCCCGGCATGCCGACGACCCGCGGGGCCCCGGGCAGGGGCAGCACGTCGCCGTCGTGGACCTCGGTCACCTCGGTGAGGTAGGTGGTCCGCAGGCCGCCTTTGCGCAGGGAGTAGGCGAGGAAGCCCAGGACGGCGCCGGGGCGCCACCGCCCCAGGGAGGCCTTCGGCTTGTCGCCGCCGCGCGCGCGGTCGGCGTCGGCGGCGTGCACGTACACCGGTACGCCGTGCTCGCGCCGCAGCCGCTCGGCGAACCCGATGTGGTCGGTGTCGCCGTGCGTCAGGACCAGGCCGCGCACGTCGTCGAGGGTGCGGCCCATGGCGGTGAGCTCGGTGAGCAGCTCCGACCAGTGCCCGGCGAGGCCGGCGTCGATCACCGTCACGCCATCGTCGGTGTCGACCAGGTAGGCGGCGACGACGTCGTTGCCGATGCGGTGCAGGTGCGGGCCGAGCTTCATGGGGTGCCCCTCGTGGTGGGTCGCGTGGTAAGAATGGCTACGGTAGTTAGCCATCATGGCTAACGTCAATAGCCATGAGGAGATTCCATGCCCACGCCGGACCGCACGTCGCTCGAGGAGATCGTGGCGGCGGCGTGGGCGATCCTCGAGGCTGAGGGCATCGCGGGGCTGACGATGCAGGCCGTCGCCGCGAAGGTCGGGGTGCGCGCACCGTCGCTGTACAAGCGCGTCCGCGACCGCGACGCCCTGCTCGCGCTGGTCGCTGCGGCCGCGGTCGACGAGGTGGCACGGCGCCTCGAGCCGGCGGCCACGCTCGCCGACGTCGCCCGCGCCTACCGCGCGTTCGCGCACGAGCGACCCGAGGGGTTCCGCCTCATCCAGTCCGCCGGCGCCGACCCCGCGTCCCTGGCTCGCGCGAGCGAGCCGGTGCTGCGCATCGCGGGCGACCTGGTCGGCCCGGGCGACGCGCTGGAGGCCGCCCGGCTCGTCACGGCGTGGGCGACCGGGTTCCTCACCATGGAGCTGGCCGGCGCGTTCCGCCTCGGCGGGGACCTGGACGTCGCGTTCGAGTACGGGCTGGCCCGGCTGACGGCGGCACTGACGCCCGCCTGACCACCGCACGACCGACACCGGCCCCCTGATCCGCCGAGGCCCGCGCCACGGGGCCCTCCGCCGCGACGGGGGGTCAGCAGGTCGCCGGGCGTGCCGCGGGGGACCTCACCTGTCGGCGTGCGGCCGGTCTGCTGCCCGGGCCCCGCCCGTCGGCGGGGCGCTGGTGCTGCCGCGGATCGTCAACGACGTCGCCAGCTCGACGTGCCGGGAGGCCGGCCAGCTCCCGGCGGCCATGGAGAGCAGGGACTGCACGGCCATCCGTCCCATGCCGTCGAGGTGCTGGTGGACGGTGGTCAGCGGCGGGGTCGTCCACGCCGCCTGGGACGTGTCGTCGAAGCCGGTGACGCTCAGCTCGTCGGGCACCCGGACCCCGAGCTCGTACGCGGCCGCGAGCACGCCGACGGCGAGCTCGTCGTCGGCAGCCATGATCGCGGTGGGCGGGTCGTCGGACGACAGGAGGTCGTGCGCGTGGCGAGCGCCCGTGGCGACGTCGAACTGGTCGGCCCGCACCAGCGCCGGGTCGACGGGGATCCCGGCCGCGCCCATGGCCGCGTTGAAGCCGTAGAAGCGGTCCTGCGCGGCACCGGACGCCTTCGGCCCGCCGATCCAGCTGATGCGCCGGTGGCCGAGGGCGATGAGGTGCTCGGCGGCCGCTCGGGCTCCCGCCCAGTTGGACGACCCGACGCTGATCATGCGCTCGTTGGTGGTGTCCACGGGGTCGACCATGACGAACGGGATGCTGCTGTCGGCCGCGGCGTCGATGAGCGCGTCCGGGGCGGAGAGCGTCAGGCCGGCGATCCCGACCACCCCGCTCGCCCGCTGGTCGGCGATCCACTCGCGCGCGACCGTGCGCCGCCGCCTGTCCGCCAGGGCCGGGGGAAGCCGCGTCACGAGGTCCAGGTGGGCGTCCGTCGCCGTGGCCAGGACTCCCTCGAGGACCTTGAGGATGTACGGCGACGCGGGGATGTCGAAGACGACTGCGATGGCACGCCGTTGCAGGGCGGGGGTGCGTGCCGTCGTCGGCTTGTAGTCCAGCGCGGCGACCGCTGCCAGCACCCGCTCCCGGGTCGCTCCGGCGACGTCGTCGCGCCCGTTGAGGGTCTTGGAGGCTGTCGCTCTGGAGACACCCGCAGCAGCCGCGACGTCCGCGAGGGTCGCGCGGCGGGCTGCCGACTCTGCGTCCACGGCTCTCCTCAGGTCGACGAACGGGCCCGACACCGGGCCTCGGACCGAAGGCTAGATCAGGGTCGCATCGGCATCGGAACGTTTCGCAAAACAGTTTCGACACACGGGTGCTGCAGCGATGCGGCGCCGGCGACCGCAGGAGGGTCTTCGACGGCCCCCGGTGCTCGACGGCGGCGCGCCCGGCCGCCGCGACGCCGACGTCGTTCACCCTCGTCGGCTCCTGGGACGGCTTCGGCGGGCCGTCGGTGGTGATGCGCTCGCAGCTCACGGGTTGCGCTGAGTGCATCGGAAGTCTGTGATCCGGGCGACAGGCGGACTGGTGAGCGTGCTCCGCCTCGAGCCGCTCAGCCGCGTGAACTGCGAGTTCAGGGCGCCGCGGACCGTCCGTGGCGGCGCTGCCCGGATGCGGGGGGCGATCAGGCAGGTCTTCTATGATGAATGCCGGATTCTTGACCGACGAAGAGGGCGAATCGGTGGTGAGCGACATGCGCACCGGATCGACCAGTGGTCAGTCCGGACGTACTTCTGCCGCCCAGCGCGCACGCGCTGCGCAGATCCTCAAGGAGGTCAGCTCTCCCGACCTGCTCGGCAGCCCGCACCCCGCGCTGCTGCCGGGGATCGGGGTGGAGCAGACGCACCGGTTCTTCAGGATCGACAAGGCGGTGTTCGTCGTCGCGGCGGCGATCGCACTCGCGGTCATCGCCTGGGGCCTGCTGCTCCCGGCCGGTCTGTCGCGTTTCGCGGCCGCCGCGTTCGAGGTCGTCACCGTGGACTTCGGGTGGTTCTACGGCGTCCTGACCGTCGTCGTGCTGGTTTTCATGATGTGGCTGGGCTTCGGCCGGCACCGGGCCGTGCGCCTCGGCCAGGACGACGAGAAGCCCGAGTTCTCCACGGTCTCCTGGGTGGCGATGCTGTTCTCGGCGGGCATCGGGATCGGGCTGCTGTTCTACGGCCCGCTGGAGCCGATGGCGTTCTTCCTCGACCCGCCCCCGGCGTTCCCGGGCGTCGAGCCGGGCAGCGGCCAGGCGATGCACGTCGCGCTCGCGCAGACGCTGTTCCACTGGGGACCGGTCGCCTGGGCGTTCTACGCGCTGGTCGGCGGTGCCGTCGCCTACGCGGCGTACCGCAAGGGCCGCGTCCCGCTGATGTCCGCGCTCCTCGAGCCAGTCTTCGGGGAGCGCAGCAACGGCGTCCTCGGCAAGGTCGTCGACGTGTTCGCCATCGTGGTGACGCTGTTCGGCACCGCCGTCTCGCTGGGCATCGGCGCGCTGCAGATCGGTCGCGGGGTCGAGATCGTGGGCGGCGTGGGTCCGCTCACCAACGCGGTGATCGTCGGCATCATGGCCGTGCTGGCCGTCGCCTTCATCTTCTCGGCGGTCTCCGGCCTCAAGCGGGGCATCCGCGCGCTGTCGAACATCAACATGGTCCTCGCCGGCCTGCTCGGGCTGTTCATCCTGGTCGTCGGCCCGACGGTCCTCCTGCTGAACCTCGTCCCCGGCGTCCTGATGACGTTCCTGGGCGAGCTGCCGGTGATGATGGGCCAGTCCGCGGCCGCGTCGCCCGACGCGCAGGAGTTCATGAGCGCCTGGAGCACCTACTACTGGGCGTGGTGGGTGTCGTGGACGCCGTTCGTCGGCATGTTCATCGCCAAGATCAGCCGCGGGCGGACGCTGCGGGAGTTCGTCACCGCGGTCATCGTCGTGCCGAGCGCGGTGTGCCTGGTCTGGTTCACGGTCGTCGGCGGCACCGCGATGTGGCTCGAGCAGACCAGGTCGGCGATGAGCGCGAGCGTGTCGGGGCAGGACATGCTCTTCGCGCTGCTGCGTGAGCTGCCGTTCGGCGCGGTCACCTCGGTGCTCGCGATGGTCTCGATCGTCATCTTCTTCGTCACCAGCGCCGACTCCGCCTCCATCGTCATGGCCAGCCTGTCCGAGCAGGGCAACCCGACCCCACGGCGGTGGACGACCGTGGTGTGGGGAGCCGCGCTCGCCACCGTCGCGGCGGTCCTGCTGGTCGGGGGCGGCGAGGTCGCGCTGTCCGGCCTGCAGAGCCTCATGATGGTCGCGGCCCTGCCGTTCGCCGTGGTGCTCATCTTCGTGATGGTCGCGTGGGCGAAGGACCTGGCGCGCGACCCGTTGACGCTGCGGCGGCGGTACGCGCGTGAGGCGCTCGTCCAGGGCGTTCGGGCCGGCATCGAGGAGCACGGCGACGACTTCGTGGTCGGCGTCGTGGCGACCGCGCCGGACGAGGGCGCGGGCTCCTGGCTCGACACCGAGGACCCCGCCCTCAGCGACTGGTACCGGCCGGACGAGGGAGGTGCGGAACCTCCGCCCGTTCCACCGGCACCGCCGTCCGATCCGCCGTCCGGGGGTCCGGCGTCAGCGGTCCGGACGAGCGACCCCGCCTGAGCCCTCGGTCCAGGACCGCGTCCGCCTCGACGAGGTGGCCCACGCCGATGGCGGACGACGGCGGCGCGCGAGGCGTTCGACGACGGCGGCCCCGCGTGACGCCCCGGCCTCCTCACCGACCGGCGACGCGGCCCGAGGTCCGCGGTCAGGCGTCCACGCGGACCTCGTCGGACCGACCGGCGACAGCAGACCTCAGACCGGCGCCGTCGTCCCGGCCAGCAGCGGCAGCACGCGCAGCTCCAGCAGCGGGGCGAGGTCGTCGGGCAGGTCGGCTGCCGGGTCGAGCCACCGCAGCTCCTCGATCTCCGCCGCGGCCGCAACCACCGTGACGGCCGGGTGCTCGAAGACCGTGCCGACGACCTCGTGCCCCGCCTCGTTGGCGGCAGCAGCGCGGAACGTGCCGAGCTCGCGCAGCCGCGCCTCGTCGAGCACGGCGCCGACCTCCTCGTACGCCTCGCGGACCGCGGTCTGCGCCGCGGTCTCGCCGGGCTCGGGCTTGCCGCCCGGGAGCATGAAGCGGTGCGTGCCGCGCTTGCGCACGGTGAGGACCTCGCCCGACGGGCGACGCAGCACGACGGCGCTCACGCGGATGACGGTGGGTGCTGGCACGTGCGGGATCGTACGTCGCGCGGCTGGGAGCCACGGCCTACAGCTGCGCGGCGAGCGCGTACGCCCTGTTCACCGCCTCGCCCACCTTGGCCGGCTCGACGCAGTCCCCGACCGCCTGCACCGGGATGCCCGCAGCGGTCAGCTCGGTCAGCAGGTCGGTGCGGGGCCGGCTGCCGAGCGCGAGGACGACCGTGTCGGCCGGCAGCGTCGCCGGGCCGTCGGGCCCCTCGACGAGGACGCCGTCGTCGGTGATCTCCCGCACGCGGGTGCCGGTCAGCAGCCGCACCCTCGCCTCGTCCAGGCGGCGCAGCAGCGTGATCCGGTTGACGACGAGCATGTCGCGGGCGATCTCGTCGAGCATCTCGACGACCGTCACGTCGTGGCCCTCGTTCGCGAGCTCCAGCGCCGCGTCCGAGCCGGACAGGCCACCGCCGACCATGACCACCCGGTGCCCCACCGGCGCACCCCGGTGGAACCGCAGGACGTCGACGACGTCGTCGCGGTCGGTGCCGGGGATGCTCGCGGGCACCAGCTGGGTCGACCCCGTCGCGACCACGACCTGGTCGGCATCGCGCAGCTCGGGGGAGTCGGCCGTGATGCGGTGCCCCAGGTGGACCGTCACCGGCAGCTCCGCGAGCTGTCCCTGCCACCAGTCGACCATCCGGCGCAGCTCGCGCTTGAAGTCGGGCGTCGCGGCGGGCCACAGCACGCCTCCCGCGTGGTCCGTCTCGTCGTAGACGTCGACCCGGTGCCCGCGCGTCGCGGCGACGCGCGCCACCTCCAGCCCGGCCGGGCCTGCGCCGACGACGACGACGTGCCGCTGCTCGGTCGCCGGCCCCGGCAGGTGGGCCTCGAACCCGACCTCGGGGTTGACCGCGCAGCCCAGGGGCTCGCTGGCGAGGATGTTGCCGACGCACAGCTGGTTGCAGCGGATGCACGGGCGGACGGCCGCGGGCTGCGCGGCCGTGAGCTTGCGCGGCAGGTCGGGGTCGGCGATGAGCGCGCGGCCCATGCCGATGAAGTCGACCTCGCCCGCGGCCACCGCGCGGTCGCCGATCTCGGGGGTGATGTTGCCGGTGGCCATCACGGGCACGTCGACCACGGCCCGCACGGCGGCGGCCCCGGGCAGCAGCGGTGCGTCGCCCATGTAGTACGGCGGGAAGATCCAGTCGACGGTCTCGAACGCGCCGTCGTCGACCATGAGCAGGTGGATGCCGGCCTCGGCGATGATCGGCGCCATCTGCAGCGACTCCTCGAGGCTGCGGCCCCCGGGCATGTGGTGGTCGACCGTGAGGCGGAACGTGATCGCCAGCTCCGGTGCGGCCGCACGTGCGGCGGCGACGAGCTCGAGCGGGAAGCGCAGCCGGTTCTCCAGCGAGCCGCCGTAGCGGTCGGTGCGCTGGTTCCACTGGCTGCTCATGAACTGGTCGATGAGGTACCCGGTGTGGGAGTGGATGTCGACGGCGTCGAACCCGGCGGCCGCCAGGCGCGCCACGGCGGGGCCGTACTGCTCGACCAGGTGCTCGACCTCACCGGTCGTCAGCTCGCGGCAGGCGCGCGACGGGTCGGCCAGCCACGGCGTGGGCGAGGCGGACACCGGGACCTCACCACCCGGCTCCGGCGGACCGACCCGCCCGGAGCCCGGGGTGAGCTGCCCGGCCAGCAGCGCGCCCTCGGCGTGGACGGCGTCGGCGAGCCGTGCCAGGTCCGGGATCACCCCGTCGTCCTCGACCTTGGGCCACCCCTCGTTGTCCTCGAAGCGCGACGTGGTGGTCATCGTGCCGGTGATGATCAAGCCCACGCCGCCGGCGGCGCGTGCCGCGAAGTACGCGACCTCACGCTCCTCGACACGTCGGCCGAAGCCGACGTGCATGGGCGGCATGACGATCCGGTTGCGGGTCTCGAGCCGGCCGATGCGGCCACGGCTGAGCAGGTGATCGAACACGGCGCCCCCTTGCGTCCACGGTCATCCTCGACGCTACGTCCCCCCGCCCCCCGACGCACCCGGCGGGGTCCGATGGGACAGGACGCCACGCAGGCGCGTGGGCGTGCGAGGCTGGTGCTCTACGCAGCAGACCTCTCGACAGGAGTACCCAGGTGGTCGACCTCGCCTACGTGATCGCCGGATCGGAAGCGACCGGCGGTGCCGGGATCCAGGCGGATCTGCGGACCTTCCAGTCCCTGGGGGCCTTCGGCCTGGGGACCGTCACGTGCATCGTGTCCTTCGACCCGGCGAACGACTGGGGACACCGGTTCTTCCCCGTCCCCGCCGACGTGATCGCCGCGCAGATCGAGGCCGCGACCGCGGCGTACGCGCTCGACGTCGTGAAGATCGGCATGCTCGGCACGCCCGCGACCATCGACGTGGTTGCCGAGGGGCTGCGTTCCCAGCCGTGGCGGCACGTGGTCCTCGACCCCGTGCTCATCTGCAAGGGGCAGGAGCCCGGCGCGGCGCTCGACACCGACAACGCGCTGCGCGAGCAGGTCGTGCCGCTCGCCACCGTGGTGACGCCCAACCTGTTCGAGGCGCGGGCGCTGTCCGGCATGGAGACGATCGAGACCGTCGAGCAGCTCACCGAGGCCGCGCGCCGCATCCAGGAGCTCGGTCCGCGCTCCGTCGTCGCGAAGGGCGGCGTCGAGCTGCCGGGTGACGACGCCGTGGACGTGCTGGTCGACGGTGACGAGGTCACGGTGCTCCGGGCACCGAAGGTCGGGCGGGAGCGGGTCGCCGGCGCCGGCTGCACGTTGGCCGCAGCGATCACCGCCGAGCTCGCGAAGGGCGCCGAGGTGGCCGACGCCGTCGCCGCGGCGAAGCGGTTCGTGACCGCGGGCATCGAGGGCCGCGTGGCCGGGCGCGCGCCGTTCGAGGTGGTCCGGCAGGGCGCCTGAGCGCAGGCTGCGTCAGCCGGCCCGTGCCGCCAGGTAGCGGCGCACGGTCTCGGCCGACACCGCATGGTCGACGACGTCCGGCTCGCCCGACGTCGTCAGCGTGCCCACGACCTCGCCGTCGACGCGCAGCGGCACCGACCCGCCGTGCGCCTTGAGCAGGTCGTGGTCCACGTCGGTGCGCTGCTCGAACGGCGAGCCCGCCGCCTCGTGGCGCCGGCGCACCAGCAGGGACGGCTCACCGAAGCGGTGCACGACGCGCGCCTTGCCCTCGAGCCAGGGCACGTTGCCCGCACCCGTCGAGCCCGTCATGGCCAGGAACAGGGTCTGGCCGCCCAGCTCGACGCGCACCGCGAGTTCCGCGCCGCGCTCGCGGGCCACGGCGACGGCCAGCAGGCCGAGGTCCACGGCGTCGTCCTGCGTGAACGCCGGGAGATCGAGGCGCGGCTCGGCCTCGAGGTCGGCGACGGTGAAGACGGGGAGCTCGGTCACAGGGCCCATCCTGAGGCATGCGCCTGCGGGATCGGTTCGGACCCGCTGACGACGAGCGGGCGGTTGGTCTCGGGGTGGGAGGCGCACGCACGTCGTTGTCAGATGTCCTCATTCTTGGGACACTGGACCGTCATCCGTCCGCTTGGCCTCAAGATCAGGACATCGAGTCATGCTCTTCCGCACTCCTGACCTCGACCTACGCGACGTTCAGGTGCTCGACGAGATCGGAGCGCTTCACGAGAACCTCGCCGAGCACGTCCGTGTGCCCAGGCGGTGGACCGGACGCCTGCGTCGCACCGCGCTCGCACGTGCGATCCAGGGGTCGAACAGCATCGAGGGCTACCGCGTCGAGCTGGACGATGCTGACGCCGCACTCGACGACGAGGAGCCTCTGAGCGCGGACCAGCGCACGTTCGCGGAGATCCGGGGGTATCGGCAAGCCTTGGGCTACGTCCTCGCGATGGCGGCGGACGAGCACTTCGACCTGGACGCCTCGGCCCTGCGGTCGATGCACTACATGATGCTCGCTCACGACCTCGCCAAGAGTCCGGGCCAGTACCGGCGTCGGGAGATCTTCGTCCAGGACGAGCGGACCGAGCAGGTCGTCTATGCGGGGCCCGACGCCGCGGACGTCCCGGGGCTCATGTCGGAGCTCGTCGACTCGCTGGGACGCGACGACGGCGTCGAGCCGCTGGTGCAGGCCGCCATGGCGCACCTCAACCTCGTGATGATCCACCCCTTCCGCGACGGCAACGGCCGGATGGCGCGCGCGCTGCAGACGCTCGTCCTGGCCCGCCGTGGTGTCGCGGAGCCCGAGTTCGCGAGCATCGAGGAGTGGCTCGGCGCCAACACCGACGACTACTACCGTGCTCTCGCTGTCACGGGTCACGGAAGGTGGGCCCCCGGAGGGGATGCAAGCCTGTGGGTGAGCTTCAACCTCCGTGCTCACCACATGCAGGCGCAGACCCTCCGCAGCAGGCTGGCGCGTGCCCAACGGACCTACGAGGCGCTCGACGAGGTGCTCGCCGCGCAGCGGATCCCCGACCGTGCCCTCGACGCCCTGTACACGGCTCTGATCGGCTTCCGGTTGCGCCGTTCGACGTACGTCGATCAGACCGGCATCGACGAGCGCACCGCGAGCAGGGACCTCAAGGCGCTGGCAGACCTCGAGCTGTTGCGGCCGGTGGGGGAGACGAAGGGGCGGTACTACGTGGCGGGTGAGGCGCTGAAGGCGGTCGCCCGGGCGATCAGTCCGTCGGAGCCGATCGAGGACCCGTACCCGGCGATGCGTGCGGAGCTCATGCACCGCGCGACGGGTGCGCCCGTCCTCGGGGTGCCCTAGCGGGTGCGCCCCCGCGGCCCGCTCCACAGGGAGCGAGCCGCAGGGGCGCACGGTGTCGATCAGGCCTCGACGACTACCGCTGCAGGGTCAGCAGACCCGGGCGGTACGGCAGGGCGCCGTAGTCGCCGCCGGAGGACGGGTTGCGGCCCTGGTAGAGCAGCTGCAGGTTGCACGGGTCGACCGTCATGGTCTGGTCCGCGCTGGTGCGCAGCAGCTCGCCGTGGCTGATGTCGTTGGTCCACGTCGCGCCGCTGTTGGCCTTGCCGGCGAACGGGTTGCTCTCCGAGGTGGCCTGCGGCGTCCAGGTCCCGTCGAGGCTCGTGGCCGTGAAGGACCGGAAGTAGCGGCCCTGGGCGCCGATCGCCTCGACGATCATGAGGTACCGCTGCTGGCCCTGGAGCTTGTAGACCTGCACCGCCTCGAAGAGGTTGTTCGTCGTGTCCGTCATGATCGTCTGGTAGCTCGACCCGAAGCTGCCGGGGAAGTTGCCGATCGGCATGGACGCCCGGTAGATGCGGCCGTTGTCGCCGGCGAAGAACAGGTACATGTTGCGGTCGTCACCGATCAGGGCCTGGTCGATCGGACCGGTCCCCGAGTTGGAGATCGACCCGGTGAAGAGCGTCTGGTGCGCGCCCCAGCTGTTCGGGTCCGACGGGTTGGTCGACGTCCGGTAGGAGAACGCGGGGCCGCCCCACTGGTAGGCCAGGACCCAGATGTTCTTCGGCGCGAAGTAGAACAGCGACGGCGCGACCGCCGTGAACGGCATCGTCCGCTGCTGCGCCGAGCCCATCTGCGAGTAGCTCGAGAACGGGGCGAACGCGGTCGACTGCCACGCCGTGCCCGTGTTCGTCGTCGCGTACACGAGCTGCTGGCCGTTGACCGGCGCGACGGTGAAGTCCTTCAGCGACACCCACCCGGAGCGCGGCTGGGCCAGCACGCCGGAGTCACGCCACCGGTACGACGACGGCAGCGAGCAGGTGCCCGTCGGCGGCGGTGTGGTCGGCGACGCGGTGGGCTGCGTCGTCGGGTTGCTCGTCGGCTGCGGGTTGCTGCCGACGCGGACCAGCTGCCACTGCTGGTTGTTGCCGCCCCAGTTGCTGTACTGGACGATGTTGGCGCCGTCGGCCGTCGAGCCGCCCTGGACCTCCACCGCGAGGTTGGAGTGGCGGTTGACGAGGATCACGTGCCCGTTGGGGGCGTCCTGCAGGCGGAACTGCTGGTTGTTCGTGTTGTTGTCGGTGTACTGGACGATCGCGCCGCCGTTGGCGGTCGACCAGTTGTGCACATCGAGGACCTTGCCCGAGAGGCGTGACTTCAGCCGGTAGTACCCGTTGCCGGAGTCGACGAACTGCCACTGCTGCTGCGAGCCGTCGTTGCGGGTCCACTGCGTGATCCGCGCGCCGTCGCTCATCGAGAGGTTGTACACGTCGAGGGCCTTGCCGCTGCCGCGGTTGATCAGGACGTACGACGCGCTCGTGTCGACCGTCGCGGCCGAGGCCGCGGGGGCGGCGACGAGTGCGGCGGCGCCTGCTGACACGGCGGTGGCCGCGGCGACGAGGACCGACGCCCAGCGCCGGCGTCCTCGTGCCGGGGCTGCCGCCCCGTAGGCACGTGCTGATCTCATGCTGCTCTCCTTCGAGTGGTCGGGGGCGGAGCGGCCCGTCGCGACGGCGGTCGACGTCGACTGCCGGGCGAGGGCGATGTGAGCCTTCACATCCCGGTTCGAGCGGTTTGTGAAGGTTCACATTGCCATGTGGGATCGCTCCGACTGAAGAGCTGCGGAGCACTCCTAAACGGTTCGGCCCCGCCGCCTCGGGCGTCTGGTTGGCAATCGTTCCCTCGTTCGGGTGGGCAGGGGGGCGGCCGTGTCCGGAACGCCGGTTGCGCCGGGTCCGCCCGGTCCGGCACGGTGGGCACTCCGCCGGCGGTACGGGCACGACGGGGCGACTCACGGCACGCTGAGCATCGTCCTCAGCTCGCCCGACGGCGCCCGGTCGGTCGCGGTCGGCATCACCGGCTGCCGATGGCCCACGCGACCTGCTGACCGACGGCAGGCACGGGCCGCGGCGCTCGAGCAGGGGGTACTGGCAGCGTGACAGGACCTGTTCTCATCACCGGAGCCACGGGAGGCCTCGGGCAGGCGACCGCGCGCGCCGTGGCCCGTGAGGGGCATCCGCTCCTCCTCGTCGTGCGTGACCTGGACCGGGGCGAGGTGCTCGCGCGCACCCTGCGCGAGGCCGCGCCGGGGCTCGCGGTGTCCGTGCGCCGCGCCGACCTCGCCGACCTGTCGAGCGTCCGGGCGCTGGCGGACGGGCTGATCCGCGAGGACCTGCTCCCGCGGGCCGTCGTCTGCAACGCAGGGCTCCAGGTGGTCGACGGGATCCAGCGGTCCCCCGACGGCTACGAGCTGACGATGGCGACGAACGTCCTGGGCCACGTCGCGCTGCTCGCCCCGATCCTCGAGCGCATGGGGCCCGGCTCACGCGTCGTCACGATCGGCAGCGAGACGCACCGGGGCGGCCCGAGGGCGTTCGGCTTCCCCGCCGCGCGGTGGACGGACATGGCGACGCTCCTGCGGCCGCCGCCCGGTACCCCGGCGCATCCGGTGGCCGGGAGGGTGCGGTACTCGACGTCGAAGCTGGCCTGCATCGCGCTCGCCTACGGGATCGACGCGCGGTGGCGCGGCCGGGGCGTGCGCGCCGTGGCGTTCGACCCGGGCCTGATGCCGGAGACGGGGCTGGCCCGGCAGTACCCGCCTCGCCCCGGGCAGCCGTACCAGCAGCGGGGTGAGCGCCGCGTAGGCGGACCGGATCGCCGAGGGGTGCCGGACTCCGCCGCGGACCTCGCGTGGCAGGCGACCGCCGAGGAGGCCGAGCCGCTCATGGGCCGCTACGTGAGCCAGCGGCGCGCACGCCGCAGCTCGGTCGCGAGCTACCGCTCCGGGCTGGGTGCGCAGATCTGGGACGCCTGTCTCGAGGCGGCGGGCGTCGAGCCCACGGGCGCCTGACGGTCGCCGCGCCGTCCGTCCGGGGTCCCGCGTCCTCCTCCCGGGGGAGGAGGACGCAGCCCGCCACCTCTCCTCCACCGGCAGGTGCTGGGCACCCACCCCGTCTCCGTAGCGTCGCCGACGGACGCACCGCAGGGTGCGACGCGACGAGGAGGAGACGCCATGATCGAGGTGGAGGCGCTGACCAAGCGCTACGGGAGCACGACGGCGGTCGACGGCCTGACGTTCACGGCACGGCCCGGGACGGTCACCGGGTTCCTCGGCCCCAACGGGGCGGGCAAGTCGACGACCATGCGGGTCGTCGTGGGGCTCGAGCGCCCGACGTCCGGGACCACGCGGGTCGACGGGCACCGGTACGCCGACCTGGTGGCACCGCTGCACGCGGTGGGTGTCATGCTCGACGCCCGCTCGGTGCACCCGGGCCGCACGGCCTACAAGCACCTGCTGGCGCTGGCGCAGACCCACGGCATCGGCCGCTCGCGTGTCCGCGACGTCATCGCGATGACCGGGCTGGAGACGGTCGCCAAGCGCCGCGCCGGGACGTTCTCGCTCGGCATGGGCCAGCGCCTCGGCATCGCCGGTGCCCTGCTGGGCGACCCCGAGACGCTGATCCTGGACGAGCCGGTCAACGGCCTCGACCCCGACGGCGTGCTGTGGGTGCGGCGCCTGGTGCGGGACCTCGCGGCGGAGGGCCGCACGGTGCTGCTGTCGTCGCACCTGATGCACGAGCTCGCGCTGTGCGCCGACCGCGTGGTCGTCATCGGCCGCGGGCGTCTGCTCGCCGACGCGCCGGTCGCCGACCTCGTCGGCTCCGAGGGTGGGTCGCTCGAGGACGCGTACCTGCGGCTGACCGCCGACTCCGTCGAGTACCGCGGCACCGTCACTCCCGGGGGTGCGCGATGAGCGCCGCCGCCACGTCCCCGACGCGGTCCGCCGCGTCCGCCGTCGCGGTCCGCCGCGGCCCGACGTTCGCGGGCGTGGTCGCCTCCGAGTGGACCAAGCTGGCCAGCCTGCGCTCCACGTGGTGGACCCTCGTCGTGACGGTGGGCGTCGCCGGGGTGCTGACGTACCTGGGCGCGAGCGCGTCGTCGGCCGACACGGGGTTCGACCCCCTGGCCGACGTGACGACCGGCCTGCTGCTCGCTCAGATCGGGCCGCTCGTGCTGGGTGTGCTGGCCGGGGCGGGGGAGTTCCGCACCGGCGCGTTCCGCTCGACGTTCACGACCGTCCCGCGGCGCTCGCCGGTGATCGCCGCGCAGGCGGTGGTGATGGCGGGCTTCGGCCTGGTCCTCGGGGTCCTGACGGCCCTCGCGGGTGTCGTCGCCGTCCTGCCCGTGGGTGCCGCGCACGGCGTCCCGGTCGACCCCACGGCCGGCGCCACACCCGGCGTCCTGCTGGGCATCGTGCTCCTCATGGCCGGGTTCGCGCTGCTGGGGCTCGCGATCGGGACGCTGCTGCGCCGCACCACGCCCGCCGTGGTGACGGCGCTGGTCGTCGTCCTCGTCCTGCCGATGATGACGATGATGGTGGGTGACCCTGCGGTCGGCGGTGCCGCCGAGCCGGGCTTCGCCGACGACGCGGCACCGGTCGTCACGGTGGCGGGCGCCATCGGCGCGTTCCTGCCGGGCAACGCGGCACAGCTCATGGCGATGCCGGCCTCCAGCGGCCCCATGCCGGGCGCCCCGGACCTCGGGCCCGTCGGCGGTGGTCTGGTCCTGGCTGCCTGGGTCCTCGTCCTGCTCGGTGCCGCGACCGTGCGGCTGCGGACGCGGGACGTGCGATGACGACCGCGGGCGGGACGGCGGTGGTGCCCGCGCGGGCCTCGCGCGGGGCGCCGCCCCGGCGCGGGGTCACGTACGGGCGCGTGCTGGCGGGTGAGTGGACCAAGGCCGTGAGCGTGCCCGCCCACCTGTGGCTCGCGCTCGGCACCGTCGTCGCCGCGGCGGGCACCGCGTACGGGCTCGGCCTGTTCATTCGGCCCGACGACGGCCGGTCGGGGTCCTGGGTGCTGACCTCCGGCATCGTGCTCGCGCAGATGGGCTTCCTCGTCCTGGGCGCGCTGGTCGGCACGTCGGACCACACGACCGGCACGGCGCGCACGACGTACGCCGCGGTGCCGCGCCGACTCCCGGTGCTCGGCGCGCAGGTCGTCGTCACGGCCGTCGTCGCCGCTCTCACCGCCGCGGTCGCGCTCGCCGCGTCGTACCTCGCGACGGCGGGCGTGCGCGGGGCCGACGCCCCGGACCTCGACCTGGTGGTCCCGGGCACGACCCGCGCGCTGCTCGGGTTCGTGCTGCTCGCCACGGGCGTCACCCTGCTGGGGCTCGGGCTGGGGGCGCTGCTGCGCCGCCCGGCCGACGCGATCGTCACCACCTTCGTGCTCGTGGTCCTCGCCGACCACCTGCTGGCGGTGCAGCCCGGGCGCGTCACCGACACGCTGCGCGCCGCGCTGCCCGGCTCGGGCAACCGGCTGCTGCTCGACGACGCGGCGGTCGCGGCGTTCGACGGCGCGACGCTCGGACCGCAGCTGGGCGTGTGGGGCGGCGGTGCGGTGCTCGCGGCCTGGGTCGCCGTGGCGCTCGCCGCGGCCGCGTACCGGCTGGTGCGCCATGACGTCCGCTGAGGCCGGGCTCTCCCGCGCGGCGTCCGCCGTCGCCCGGGAGGCAGGCCCCGGCGACGGTCCGGGATGGGAGAGTGGGCCGGTGGTGATCCGGCGCGCGACCGTGGCACGGCCCGGCGTGCCCGCCGGGGGCGGTGACGACGTCCTCACGGAGGAGCAGGTCCGTGGCGGGAGCCCGGTGGGTCGGCTCGTCGCCGGGCACCCCTGGGTCACCGACGCCGCGGTCGCGGTCGCGGTGCTGCTCGTCGGGCTCGTCGGCGCGGTCTTCGCCTGGCAGACCGCGGTGGGAGCCGCGGCCCTCGGTCTGTACCCGCCGGACGCCGACGTGCCGACCACCGTCGCGACCACCTGGCTGATCGGGACCGCGACCGGGACCGTGCTGCTCGCCGTGCGCCGCAAGGCGCCTCTGGTCGTGACGGCCCTGCTGACGGTCGCGTCCGTGGTGTCCCTGCTGGTGGCCGGGGTGCTCGGGGTGCTCGGGGCGTGCGCGGCGTGCGCCCTCTACAGCGTCGCGGCGAGCCGCAGCACACGCACGACGTGGGTCGCCTTCGGGGTCGTGCTGACGGCCCTGACGCTCGCGCTGTGGCGGTGGCAGGACCTCGGCCTCATCGAGATCATCCTGTGGTCCGGGGTCGTCACCGGGTCCGGCTGGGAGCCGGTGACCTACCTGGAGTCGCCGACGTTCTCGCCCGGGCGCCGCATGGGCTCCGTGCTGCTGCTGCTCGCGCTGCTGCTGCTCGGAGTCGCCGTCGGCTCCGCCGCGCGCGCCCGGCGCCTGCACGCGCGCGAGCTCGTCGAGCGCTACCGGGCGCTGGCCCGCGAGCGGGACCAGAGCGCCGCGCTCGCCCGCGCTGCCGAGCGGGCCCACATCGCCCGGGAGATGCACGACGTCGTCGCGCACAGCCTGTCCGTGATGGTCGCGCTCGCGGACGGTGCCGACGCCGCGGCGGATCGCGCCCCCGACCGCTCGCGGGAGGCGGTGCGGCAGGTCGCGCGCACCGGCCGGTCCGCGCTGGCGGACATGCAGCGCGTCCTGGGCGCGTTCGAGACCGACGACGAGCGGCGGGTGGCGCCCACGGACGTCGACCTGTCCACCGTCGTCGAGCGCTTCGGGACCGCGGGGATGTCCGTGACCGCGACGGGCCTGGACACCGCGCTGCCCGACGACACGTCGGTGCGGCTCGCGGTCACGCGGATCCTCGGCGAGGCGCTGACCAACGTGCTGCGGCACGCCCCCGGGGCGTCGTCGGTGGAGGTCGCGGTGCGCCGGACGCCGACGACCGTCGAGGTCGAGGTCCTCGACGGCGGGGGTGCGCGAGCGGGTGACGGGCCCGGGACCGGGCGGGGGATCGTCGGCATGCGCGAGCGTGCCGCGCTGCTCGGTGGGCACGTCGAGGCGGGGCCGCGCGTGGGAGGCGGGTGGCAGGTCCGAGCGGTCCTGCCGTGGGACGACGACGGAGGACGACCATGACGACGGTGCTGCTCGTGGACGACCAGGCGCTGCTGCGCGTCGGCTTCCGCCTGGTCATCGAGTCCGAGCCGGACCTCCAGGTGGTCGGCGAGGCCGCGGACGGCCGGGTGGCGATCGACCAGGTGGCCGCGCTGGCACCCGACGTCGTGCTCATGGACATCCGCATGCCCGGCATGGACGGCATCGAGGCGACGCGGCGCCTGGTCGCCGAGCACCCGGACTCCCGCGTGCTGGTGCTCACCACGTTCGACGTCGACGACCTCGCGTTCTCCGCCCTGCGGGCCGGTGCCAGCGGGTTCCTGCTGAAGTCGACCAGCCCGGGCGAGCTCGTCGACGCGATCCGCACCGTCGCCTCGGGCACCTCGGTCGTGGCGCCCCGCGTGCTGCGGCGCATGCTCGACCTCTTCGCGCACCACCTGCCGGCCGGCGAGGAGCCGGTCGACGACAGCGACGCTCCGCACCCGCGCCTGCGCGGTCTGACACCGCGCGAGCTCGATGTCCTGGCCCTCATCGCGGACGGCTCGTCCAACGCCGAGATCGCGGCGGAGCTGCTGGTCTCCGAGACGACCGTGAAGACGCACGTCGGCAACGTCTTCGCCAAGCTCGGCGCCCGCGACCGCGTGCAGGCCGTGATCATCGCCTACGAGTGCGGCGTGGTGGGGCAGACGGGCGCCGGCTCGCCACGCCGGGGCCTCTGACCCGACCGGGTCGGTCCCGGGGGTCGGCGGCACGGCAGCACCGGCGTCGCGGCGTCAGGGTGCGGGCGGGGTGCCGTCCTCGGCAGCGGGCTCGGCACCCGGCCGTCGCCGGCCCCAGACCTCACGCCCCTTGTCGACACCCGCCTGCCCCGCGGCGCGCGCCCGGTCGAGCCAGCGCCGCGCCCACGCGAACTCGGTGGCGAGCAGCGCGAGCCCGGCCAGGATCGCGAGGATCCCCGGGCCCGGCAGGACGAGCATCGCGACGCCGGTGAGGAGCACGGTCCCGCCGACGACCGCGACGGCGACCACGCGCACGGGACGCGGCAGCAGCTGGATCTGCGCGCGGGTCCGGTCCCAGCGCTCCGACCACGAAGCCATGCGTCCCCTCCCGTCGTCGTCGGCGTGTGCGCTCCTGCTGACCCGCCGACGTCGGGCGGGTCCGCGTCGTGCCCGGCGCTGGGAATCTAGCGGAGCCGGGCGTGCACCGCCGCCGCGACCGCGTCGGCCGCGTCCGGGACGACGTGCAGGTTGAGCGCGGGCTCGAACAGCTCGGCCTCCAGCAGGACCTGCCCGTGGGCGGCGGAGTCGACCGTGTCGATGCGCGCGTACAGCGGGACGCCCAGCCCGGTGGCCTCGGCGACCGCCGCGACGACGCGCTGCGCGAACGCCGCCTCGGCGTCGGTGACGTCCACCTGCTTCGGGTGCTCGGAGTAGACGCCGCCGATGAGGCCGCCGCCCGGTGCGAGCAGCGCCCCCTTGGCGATCGCGTGCGTGAGCCGGCCGTCGATCACGTACAGCGCCTTCTCGCGCCCCTGCGACAGCTCGGGCACCTCGGGCTGCACCATCACCACGCCGCCGCCGTCGAGGATGCGGGCCGCCAGGGCGAGCGCGCGGGCGTCGTCGGCGCGGAACAGGCCCGTGTCACGTGCAGCGGCGGACACCGCGGGCTTGAGCACGACGTGCGCGTCCGGCGCGGAACCGGCGAGGTCCGCGCGCACGTCGTCGAGCGACGTCCGGTACGTCGTCGGGACGACGTCGACGCCGAGGCCGGCGAGCTGCGACAGGTACCGCTTGTCGAGGTTCCACCGCACGAGCGCCGGCGGGTTGAGCACCTGCGTCACGGACCCGGCGTGGTCGAGCCACGCGAGGAACTCCGGCAGCCGCTCGGGGTAGTCCCACGGGCTGCGCAGCACGAGCAGCTCGTAGGCGGACCAGTCCACGCTCGCGTCGTGCCACACGGTCGCGTGCGCGTCGACCCCGCGGGCCCGCAGGGCGGCGACGAGCGGCGCGGTGTCGTGGTCGGGGTCCTCGACAGGGTAGGAGTCGGTGACGACGACACCCACGCGGGTGCCCGGTCGTGAAGGCGTCGTGCTCACCTGCGGCACCTTACGTGGGGTCGGGCCGCGTGCGCGCGTGCCCGAGTAGGGTCGCGCGTCGTGAGCACCGAGGGCGAGCCGTCGACGCAGCCGCGGGACACGGCGCAGGGGCGGCGCGGGCTCGTCGTGGGAGCTGTCGCCGCGCTCGTGCTGCTGGGGGTCGGATGGCTGGTGGTCCGCGACGCGCCGCCGGCGGGCGACCGTGGCTGCTGGGTCCACGGGGACGACGGGCGGCCTCCCGCAGCCGTGACCGAGGCGGCCGGACGCCTGCGCGAGGGCGTCCCGGCCGAGGTGGCGTCCCTCGAGGTCGCGTGCCGCCTCGCGGTGGAGGCGCTGTCGGCGGACCCCGGCGCTCCGGACGTGCGCGACGACCCGGCCTCCTGGGTCGTGGGCGTGGACGCCGAGCCGCCGCGGGTCGAGGGAGTCGTGGCGGCGGCCCGCGCCCTCCTGGCCGCGGCGCCCCCCGACGCGCCCTTCGCGTGGGACCTGCGCGTGCGGGACGCGGCCCGGTCCCTGGAGGTCGTGCTCGCTGCCGGCGGCGACGCGGGTCTCGTGGCGGACGCCGTGGCGGTGCGGCTCGTCCCCGGGGTCGTCGAGACGTGGTTCGGTGTCGACGGCGGCACGGTCACGGTCGCGTCGGCGGGTGACGTCGTGCCGGTGCTCCGGGCCACCGCGGGGCGGGACCTGCCGGTGACGACCGTGACGACCGGCGACCCGTGGGTCGAGGTCCGCCAGGTGAACCCCGGGACGTGGCCCGAGGAGGACGCGGTGGCGCTCGCGTTCGACGTCGCGAGCTGGGACGGCGTGTGGCGCGTCCTGCTCGACGGGGGTGAGCCCGCGTCGACCACCCTGACGGTGGAGGTCGAGGACGACGCCCAGCGTGCCTACGTCGTCTCGCGTCTCGAGGCCCTGGTCGCGGCCCCGCGCGTGTCGTTCCGGGTGGCGTCGCCCGCCGCCGCGGTCGAGGGACTCGTGGGTGGCCCGCCACCGGCACCGCACGTGCCGGCGGCCGACGGCGTGCCGGCGTGCACGGGTGCGGAGCTCGACGTCGCGGTGCTGGGGACCGACGCGGCGGCCGGGTCGCGCTTCCTCTTCCTCGGCGCCACGCACGCGGGCGTGCAGCCGTGCGTCCTGCAGGGCGTCCCGGGGCTGGCGTTCACGCGTGCGTCCGGGACGCCCACGCCGGACCTGACGCAGCTGCCCGACCGCGGCACAGCGCCCGTCGTCGTGCTGGCGCCGGGCGCCTCGGTGCGGTCGGAGGTGCGGTGGGGTGCGATGTCGACGACGCAGGATCCCGACGTCGCCGTCGCGGTCACCGTGCAGCCCGTTCCCGGCGGGCCGGCCGTCGACCTCGCACTGCCCATGGACCTGGACGTGCTCGCGGGTGCCACCGTGAAGGTCCGACCGTGGGACGTCGGCGGGGAGCTCCCCGAGGCCGGGCGCTGACGACCGGCGGCTGAACGGCCGTCAGGTGCGGCCGGCGTCGGGCGCGGTGCCCGTCGCGTGCGCGGGTGCCGTGCGGGTGACCGTCGCGAGCAGCCTGCCGAGCACCGCGAGCTCGTCGGCGTCGAGCCCGAACGCGGCACCGACGCGGGCCGGCACGTGCGCCAGCCGGTCACGCAGGGCGTGCCCCTCGTCGGTGAGCGCGACCGTGACCGAGCGCTCGTCGTCGGCCCGTCGACGGCGCTCGAGCAGGCCGCGCGCCTCGAGCCGCTTGAGCAGCGGCGAGACCGTGCCGTAGTCGAGGTGCAGCACGTCGATGACCTGGCGCACGGTCTGCTCGCCGCGGGTCCACAGCACGACGAGCACGAGGTACTGCGGGTAGGTGAGGCCCACCGGGTCGAGCAGTCCGCGGTACACGGACGTCATCGCCCGCGAGGCCGCGTACAGGTCGAAGCAGAGCATCGTCGCCAGGGAGATGCCGTCGGTCCGCGCGTCGTCCGGGCGGGTGTCGTCGTCCACCCCATGAGTGTAGATCACGTCTTGACGTCCACAACTAGATCGTGCACGATGTAATAGTTCTCGCCTGATCGGGCGGGGCGCCGAGTCCCGGGCCACCGCCCGGGCGCCGAGAGAGGCCAGGGGCATGCCGTACATCACCAGCACCGCGACCGACCAGACCGTCGAGCTCTACTACGAGGACCACGGCACCGGGCAGCCGGTCGTGCTGATCCACGGCTACCCGCTCGACGGGCACTCGTGGGAGAAGCAGACCGTGGCCCTGCTCGACGCCGGCTACCGGGTCGTCACGTACGACCGCCGCGGCTTCGGCCGCTCCACCAAGGCCACGCAGGGCTACGACTACGACACCTTCGCGGCCGACCTCGACGCGGTCCTGACGACGCTCGACCTGCGGGACGCCGTCCTCGTCGGCTTCTCCATGGGCACCGGCGAGGTCGGCCGGTACCTGGGCACCCGCGGGTCGGACCGGGTCGCCAAGGCCGCGTTCCTGGCGGCCATCGAGCCGTTCCTGCTGCAGACGGAGGACACCCCGGACGGTCTGCCGCAGAGCGCCTTCGACGGCATCGTCGCGACCGCGCGCGCGGACCGCTTCGCATGGTTCGACGAGTTCTTCGCCAACTTCTACAACCTGGACGAGAATCTGGGCTCGCGCATCAGCGAGGCGGCCGTGCGCGGATCATGGGCCGTGGCCGCGGGCTCGGCCCCGTGGGCCGCGTGGGCGGTCGTCCCGACGTGGCACACCGACTTCCGCGCCGACATCGCGAAGATCGACGTCCCCACCCTCATCCTGCACGGCACCGCGGACCGCATCCTGCCGGTCGACGCGACGGGGCGCGCGTTCGCGGCTCTGCTGCCCGAGGCGACGTACGTCGAGGTCGAGGGCGCGCCCCACGGTCTGCTGTGGACGCACGCCGACGAGGTCACGCGCGCGCTGCTCGACTTCCTCACCGCCTGACCCGTCCGTCGGTGCCGACCGCGGCGAGCAGCGCCGGTCGGCACCGACGGCCCGCCAGGCGGTGGAGGATGGGCCCGTGCGTGCGGTCGTGGTCGAGCGGTTCGGTGTCGTCCCCCAGGTGAGGCAGGTCCCGGACCCCGCCTGCCCCCGCGACGGCGTCGTCGTGCGCGTCGCCGCGACCGGCGTGTGCCGCAGCGACTGGCACGCTTGGCAGGGGCACGACGACGACGTGACGCTGCCGCACGTGCCCGGCCACGAGCTGGCCGGGACGGTCGTCGAGGTCGGTCCCGACGTGCGCGGCTGGCGCGTGGGTGACGTCGTCACCGTCCCGTTCGTCATGGCCTGCGGCACGTGCACGACGTGCCGCGCGGGCGACCAGCAGGTGTGCCCGCACCAGACGCAGCCGGGGTTCACGCAGTGGGGCTCGTTCGCCGAGCTCGTCGCGCTGGACCACGCCGACACCAACCTGGTGCGGGTCCCCGCGGGCCTCGCGCCGGTCGCTGCCGCGGCGCTCGGCTGCCGGTTCGCGACGTCCTACCGTGCGGTCACGGTCCACGCCGCCGTCCGCGCGGGCGACCAGGTCGCGGTGCTCGGTTGCGGGGGCGTGGGGCTCTCCGCGGTCATGGTGGCGGCGGCGGCCGGGGCGCACGTCGTGGCCGTCGACCCGTCACCGGTCGCCCGCGAGGCCGCCCGCGCGGCCGGTGCGCACGTGACCCTCGACCCGCGGACCGACGCCCCGGCGTCCGTGGCCGCCGCGATCGTCGAGGCCACCGGGGGAGGGGCCCACGCGACGATCGACGCGCTCGGCAGTCCTGCCACCGCGCAGGCCGGCGTGCTCGCGCTGCGCCGCCGCGGCCGGCACGTCCAGGTGGGGCTGCTGCTGCGGGAGGACGCGTGGACGGCGCTGCCGATGGATCGCGTCGTCGCGTGGGAGCTGTCCGTGCACGGCAGCCACGGGATGGCGGCGCACGAGTACCCGGCGATGCTCGACGCGATCGCGGCAGGACGGCTGGCGCCGGCCGGTCTGGTCGGGCGCACGACGGACCTCGAGGGTGCGGGTTCGGCACTGGCAGGGCTTCCTGCGGCGGGTGCCGCGGGGATGACCGTCGTCGTCCCCTGACGCCGGGCGGCGCCGTGAGCCCGCCGCGGCGGACGCGACGCGCACGACTGTGGTTGACGTCACGTCCGGATGTCCGGTAGACCTTGCGCAGGCGACACAACGGCGTGGCGCCGAACGCAAGACCCGGGCCCGGTTCCTCGGTAAGGCCGAGTGCCCGACGTGCTCGCCGGTCGCATCGCGACGGTGGCGAGCACGTGCGGGGTGGGAGCGCAGCCACGGACGGGGCGGTCCCGGAGTGCCTCCGCGTCTGATGCTGCAGGCCTGCGGGCGTCCGCTCAGCGGCCCAGCTCGTCGATGGCCGCGACCTCCTCGGCCGTCAGCGTGAGGTCCAGCGCTGCGAGGTTCTCCTCGAGGCGCTCACGCCGCACCGACTTCGGGATCACCACGACGTCGTGCTCGACGTGCCAGCGCAGGACCACCTGCGCGGGCGTCGCACCGTGCGCGCGGGCTGCGGCCGCGATAGGTCCGGCATCGAGGTCCGTGCGCTTCAGCGGGCTGTACCCCTCGACCACGACGCCGCGCTCGCGGTGCGCCGCCAGCAGCGCCGCGTCGTGGTCCACCGGCGAGTACGGGATCTGGTTGACCGCCGGTGCCTCGCCCGTCGCGGCGATCAGCTCGTCGATCTGGGCGATCGAGTAGTTCGACACGCCGATGGAGCGGACGTGGCCCTCGTCCCGGGCACGGCGCAGCTCCTCCCAGACGTCGGGGCGCGCCTGCCCGCCCGGCGGCCAGTGGATGAGCCACAGGTCCAGGTGGTCGGTGCCGAGCGCGGCCAGCGACTCCATGAGCGTCTGCCGAGCGCGGTCGGCGTGGTCCGGTGGCAGCTTGGTGGTGAGGAAGACGTCGTCACGGTCGATGCCGCGGGTGGCGAGGACGCGGCCGACCTGCGCCTCGTTGCCGTAGCCGGTCGCGGTGTCGACGTGCCGGTAGCCGAGCTGCAGCGCGGTGCTGACGGCGAGCTCGGCGTCCGAGCCCTCCGACTGCCACGTGCCGAGGCCCATCACGGGGATGACGCCGCCGGGCAGGGTCAGGGTGGGAGCGGTGAAGTCGGGCATGCGTCCATCCTCAGGGAGGGTGGGGCGGATCGCAGGTCGGGCGGGTCACGCCACCGTGGGGGCCGCGACCGCCTTGTCGAGCGTCAGCAGCAGGCGGGTGACGACCGTGTGGCGGTCCTCGGTGCCGGTGCTGAGCGTGGACCATGCGAGGTAGAGCACCGACCAGACGACGCCGAGCATCCAGCCGGCGTCCATCCGGCTGTCGAGCGAGCCGTCCTGCGTCCCACGCGTGTACAGGGCGACCAGGGCGGTCTGGTTGGCCTCGTCACCCGACCAGCGCTCCTCGGGGACGGAACCCGTGAAGAGCACGGTCAGCAGGTCGCCGAGCTCCAGGTACTCCTGTGCGACGCGGAGCAGCGCCTCGCGCGCGGTGCCGTCCTCGAGGCGTGCGCGGGCGTGGGCCGCGCTGATGCTCCGGACCGCGTGTGCCCCGACGGCGTCGAGCAGGCCCTCCCGATCGGGGAAGTAGCGGTGCAGCGTGGTCCGGCCGACGTCGGCGAGGTCGGCCACGCGGCTCAGCGCGGCGGCGGGGTCCTCGGCGAGCGCACGGACGGCGGCGTCGACGATCGCCTGCCGGGTGCGCGCGCGGGCCGCCGACGTCGGTGCGGGTGCGGAGTCGGCCACGTTCGCACGGTACACGGCTAACTCAGACAGGGCCGACGTTGACCGTGACGGAACGCTCGTGTTCCACTATGGCAATGACTCAGCCCACTTTGCTAGCCGTGTCCGACTCCTCCGCCGAGGGTGCGGCCGGGGGCCGCGATCGCCTGCGCATCCTCCTGGACCTCGTCCGTCCGCACCGGCGCACGCTGACGCTCGGCCTCGTCCTGGGCCTCGCAGGGACGGGACTCTCTCTCGCGACCCCGATGGTGACCAAGTGGGTGCTCGACTCGTTGGGGACGGGCGAGTCGCTCGCGCGACCGGTTGCGTGGCTCCTCGCGCTCTTCGTCGTCGGCACGGTCGTGGGCTACGTGCAGTGGGTGGTCATGGGAACGCTGGCCGAGCGCATCGTCCTCGACGCGCGCGAGTCCCTGGTGCGCCGGTACCTGCGCGCGACGGTCGCCGCAGTGACCGGGCGGCCCAGCGGGGAGCTGGTCACGCGCGTCACGTCGGACACCGTCCTCCTGCGCGAAGCGACGTCGTCGAGCCTCGTCGGGCTCGTCAATGGCGTCGTCGCCCTCCTCGGCACGCTCGTCCTCATGGGTGTGCTGGACCGTGTCCTGCTCGGCACGACGATCGGCGCGATCGTCGTCGTCGGCGCGGTCATGGCCGTGCTGCTGCCCGGCATCGGCGCGGCCGAGAAGGCGTCGCAGGAGGCGCTGGGGCGCCTCGGCGGGACGCTCGAGGGCTCGCTGCGCGCCGTCCGGACCGTCAAGTCGAGCCGGGCCGAGTCCCGCCAGGGCGTCACGGTGCTGACCGCCGCCCGCGAGGCCCGCGACCACGCGGTGCGCGCCGTCCGGACGACCGCGCTCGCCTGGACCGTGTCGTGGGGCGGCATCCAGCTCGCGATCATCGTCATCCTCGGCCTCGGAGCCTGGCGGGTCGGCCAGGGCGAGCTGGCGGTGTCGAGCCTCGTCGCGTTCCTGCTCTACGCGTTCAACATCGTCGGACCGATCACCGAGCTCACGCAGGCGATGACGCAGCTGCAGTCCGGCATCGCTGCGGCGGCGCGCATCAGCGAGGTCGCCGCGATGGACGTCGAGCCCGACGCGCCGACGGCGCCGGACGGCGCGGGCGGCCCGCTGGGCGACGTCGACGACGTGCCGGTCCTCGAGCTGCAGGACGTCACAGCCGCTTACGGACCGGGCCTGCCGCCCGCCGTCCGCGACCTGTCGATCAGCGTGCCGCGCCGCGGTCACACCGCACTCGTCGGCCCGTCCGGCGCGGGCAAGACCACGGTGTTCTCGCTGCTGCTGCGTTTCCTCGAGCCGCAGGAGGGGCAGATCCTGCTCGACGGTCGCCCGTACGCCGCGTGGAGCCACGCCGAGGTGCGGTCACGGTTCGCGTACGTCGAGCAGGAGACCCCCGTGGTGCCCGGCACGATCCGCGACAACCTGCTCTTCAGCAACCCGGACGCGAGCGCTGAGGAGGTGTCCGACGCGCTCGCGGCCGTCAGGCTCGACGACGCTTTCGACGCGCTGACCGACGGGCTCGACACCCGGCTGTCGGAGACGTCGGTGTCGGGCGGTCAGCGCCAGCGCATCGCGCTCGCCCGCGCGCTGCTCTGCCGGCCGCAGGTCATGCTGCTCGACGAGGCGACCGCCCAGGTCGACGGCCTCACGGAGGCGGCGGTGCACGACGCGATCCGCGTGCTCGCGTCCACGGGCGCGGTCGTCACCGTCGCGCACCGGCTGTCGACCGTCGTCGACGCGGACACGATCCTCGTGCTCGACGGTGGTCGCGTGCGCGCCCGTGGCACGCACGCCGAGCTGCTCGCCTCGGACGCGCTGTACCGCGACCTCGTCGAGGCGCTGCGGATCGCGGACGCCCCGGCAGGCCTCGACGCGGGCTGATCCGCGAGGCGGGCTGATCCGCGAGGCGGGGCGTCAGGGGGGCGAGCCGCCCGGTGCCGGAGGGCCCAGCCCTGGGTGCGTCCGCCGCAGCACCGGTGGCGCCGCCCACCACCACGACTCGGCGAGCAGCGCGCGGACCAGGTCCGTACCCGCGACGCGCAGGTCCACCAGGACGAGGTCGGTGCCCTGGTGGTGGTCGGTCGTGGAGTACACGTCGGGGTCCTGTGCGGCGAGGGCCTGCCGCTCGCCGTCGTCCTCGACGTGCACCGTCAGCCGGTGCTCGTCCCACATCCGTGCCACGAGCCGCCGGTGGAACCAGGCGGGCGTCCCCCAGCTCAGGCGCTCGGTGACCTCCGGGAGCGCGAGCGCCAGGCGGCGCACCACGTCGAGCTCCGTGCCGGCCACCCGAGCCGCCCTTAGGCCTCGGAGCCCGGGTCGGTGCGGCCGGGCCCCGCCTCGAGCCGGTCGCCTGGGTGGCCCGTCAGGCCGAGCTCGTCGGCCAGGAACATGAAGGCACGCGCGTAGGGCTGCCCCTCGATGTCCTGGCGCACGAGGTCCCAGTCGATCTGCTCGCGCAGCGCGCGGGCCATGGGCAGCAGCCACGTGAAGTCGCAGTAGTGCTCGCCGAGCACCCGCATCTTCGCCGAGATGATGTCGGTCGCGGGCAGGACGGGCATGCGCACGGCCAGCACCTCGAGCTGGTCGGCGTGCGCGAGCTGCTCCCGGGTCACGGGTTCGCCGACCATCCGGAAGATGACGTCGATCAGCTGCCCGTGGTGGTAGGCCTTGAACAGCCAGTTCTCGGCCGGTTGCTGCACGTCCAGCCCGGCCGCCGCGAGTGCGGCACGCGCCGCGTCCACGTCGTCCTGGGCGACCGCGAAGTCGGCGTCGTGGCTGGGCTCCGGGGCCCCACGGGCCCACGCGGCGTACCCGCCGACGAGCGCGAACGGGATCTGTGCCTCCAGGAGCGCCACCGCCGTGCGCCGCAGGCCGTCCTGCAGGGCCGCGCGGTCGTCGGGGGTCTCCGCGCCCGTCGGCTGCGGCAGGGGCGGCGGTGCAGCACCGGTGAGCGGCGCCGGCGCGTCTGTCGGGGTCGAGTGCATGGCACGGTGTCTACACCGCACCGGCGGACCGCGCGCGTCGAGACGGCCGCGGGCGCACATGACGACCACGGCCGGGGTGGACGCGCCCCGGGGTCGTGGCGGGTTGCCGTGCGGGGGCCCCGGGGACCGGTGAGAATCGCAAGGTGCGGCTCGCGACCTTCAACATCCTCCACGGGCGCTCGCTCGTGGACGGGCGGGTCGACCTCGACCGGTTCGCCGACGCCGTGCGGCGCCTCGACGCCGACGTCCTCGCGCTGCAGGAGGTCGACCGGGCGCAGAGCAGGTCGCACTGCGCGGACCTGACGGCAGTGGCCGCCGAGGCGATGGGCGCGCCGCACCACCGGTTCGTCGCGACCCTGCACGGCGAGCCGGGCCTGTGGGTCGCCGGCACGGGCGAGGAGCAGCCGGACACGGCCGCCTACGGCATCGCGCTGCTCTCGCGCCGACCGGTGCGAGAGTGGCACGTGCTGACGCTGCCCACGCTGCGCCGCCGCACGCCGGTGCGGTTCCCGGGCTCGCGCTGGCCCGAGCTCGTCCGGGACGAGCCCCGCACCGCGCTCGGCGCGGTCGTGGACGACGAGCGTGGGCCGCTGACCGTGATCTGCACCCACCTGACGTTCATCCCGGGGTGGAACGTGCGGCAGCTGCGTCACCTGGTGCGTGAGACGCGCACGCTGCCGGGTGCAAAGGTCGTCATGGGGGACCTCAACCTGGCGGGCGAGCAGCCGGCGCGGCTGTCCGGGCTGCAGTCGCTCGCGCAGGCGCCCACGTTCCCGGTCGACGAGCCCGTGCGCCAGCTCGACCACGTCCTCGCCGGGCCGGGCGTCCACGCGTCGGGCCCGGGCCGGGCGCTCGACCTGGGACTGTCGGACCACCGGGCCCTCGTCGTCGACGTCTCCCGCTGATCCTCGCTGGGGCGCGGAGGATAGGACGCCCGGCGTGAGGGCGCAGCCCCGGAGCGGACAAGCCGGGAGGGATCTCGCGAGTCGGACGAGCGTTTGCGCCCGTGCTGCCGCTCGGGTCACGGTGGACGATGTCCGACGGCGTCGGACCGGGGCACGTCGTCCCGCCCGTGGTGCGGCCGTGGCCGCCGACGCGGCGGGGCCGCGGGTGCCGGCCGACGTCCCCAGGCCCTGGGAGAGGAGCACCCGTGCTCACACTGACCGACACCGCCCGCACCGCCGTCGAGACCCTCACGAGCCAGGCCGGTCTGCCCGAGGAGGGCGGCCTGCGCATCGCCGAGCAGGAGACGGGAGGCTTCGAGCTCGAGCTCGTCGCCGCCCCGGACCCGGGGGACGACGTGGTCGCCGAGGGCGCGGCCCGCGTCTACGTCGACCCGCGCACGTCCCAGACGCTCGCCGAGCAGCTGCTCGACGTGGAGGCGACGGAGACGGGGGCCGTCTTCACCCTGACGCACCAGTGACGCACCGGTGACGCACCGGGTGCCGCACGCCTGGCGCGTCGCAGCGTCCGAGGGGCCGACCACCACCGGTGGTCGGCCCCTCGTCGTCGGGTCCGTGCGCGGGCGGCGGTCAGGAGCCGCCGAGCATGTCCTCGAAGGACGGCACGGCGTCGTACAGCCCGGTCCGGGTGACCGGCTCGCGGGCCGCGACGCGCTGGGCGAGCTCGGCGGCCGCCCGTCGGATCCGGGCGGGCAGCGGCTTGACCTGCTCGGTGCCCGCGTCGGCCCAGTCGTCCGTCGCGGCGAAGACCGACGTCGGCACGACGTCCGCGTGCAGGTAGGCGAACAGCGGGCGCAGCGCGTGGTCGAGCGCCAGCGAGTGACGCGCGGTGCCGCCGGTCGCGCCCAGCAGCACGGGGGTTCCGTCGAGCGTGTCGGGGGCGAGCACGTCGACGAACGACTTGAACAGCCCCGCGTACGACGCGGCGTACACCGGTGACACCGCGATGACGCCGTCCGCACCCGCCAGGGCGCTCTGAGCGGCCGCGAGGTCCGGACGGGCGTAGCCGGTCAGGGTCATGTCGACGACGTCGTGCGCCAGACCGCGCAGCTCGACGACCTCGACGACCGCATCGACGCCGCGCGCGGTGAGATCGGCGACGGTGGCCTCGGTGAGGCGGTCGGCCAGGATGCGGGTCGACGACGGCTGCGACAGCCCGCCGGAGACGACGACGATCGATCGGGACGTCACGGGGTCCTCCTGGGGACGTGCTGGGCGGGACTGGATTGCACTCTCGCGGGAGAGGGGGGTGACTGGATCGTCCTCTCGCGGTGAGAGTGCAATCCAGTTGCTTCCGGGGAGGGGGCTGGATTGCCCTCTCGCGGGAGGGGGTGGCTGGATCGTCCTCTCGCGGTGAGAGTGCGATCCAGTTCGCTTCGGGGAAGGTGGCTGGATTGCTCTCTCGCGCGGGAGGGGGTGACTGGATTGCACTCTCGCGGTGAGAGGGTGATCCAGTTGCTTCCGGGGAGGGGGCTGGATTGCACTCTCGCGGTGAGAGGGTGATCCAGTTTCCTTCAGGGGAGGGTGGTGGCGCCGGCGGCCTCGGCGGCGGCGAGGTCGTCCTCGGCGGCCTTGCCCGTCCAGTGGTCCGCGGTCGCGGCCTGCTGCACGTGGACGCGCCCGGCGGCGCGGGCGGCGGCGACGCGCTCGGCGTGCGTCGGCGGGTTCGCCGGGACGTCGGCGGGACGGCGGGACTCGGCCTCCCTGCGGAGCACGGGCACGACGTCCTCGGCGAGGATGTCGATCTGCTCGAGCACGGTCTTGAGCGGCAGGCCGGCGTGGTCCATGAGGAACAGCTGGCGCTGGTAGTGGCCGACCTGCTCCCAGAACGCGCCGTACCGGTCGATGACCTGCTGCGGGCTGCCGACGGTCAGCGGCGTCTCGCGCGTGAAGTCCTCCATCGACGGGCCGTGCCCGTAGACGGGGGCGTTGTCGAAGTACGGGCGGAACTCGTCCCACGCGTCCTGGCTGTTCTTGCGCATGAACACCTGCCCGCCCAGGCCGACGATCGCCTGGTCCGCGCGGCCGTGGCCGTGGTGCTCGTACCGCTGCCGGTAGAAGTTCACCATCTGCGCGGTGTGCTCCATGGGCCAGAAGATCGCGTTGTGGAGGAACCCGTCGCCGTAGTAGGCGGCCTGCTCGGCGATCTCGGGGGAGCGGATCGAGCCGTGCCACACGAACGGCGCGACGCCGTCGAGCGGGCGGGGCGTCGAGGTGAACCCCTGCAGGGGGGTGCGGAACTTGCCGGACCAGTCGACGACGTCCTCCTCCCACAGCCGGCGCAGCAGCGCGTAGTTCTCGATCGCGAGCGGCAGGCCCTGGCGGATGTCCTTGCCGAACCACGGGTAGACGGGGCCGGTGTTGCCGCGGCCCATCATGAGGTCCATGCGGCCGTCGGCGATGACCTGGAGCATCGCGTACTCCTCGGCCAGGCGGACGGGGTCGTTGGTGGTGATGAGCGTCGTGGCGGTGGACAGCACGATGTTCTTGGTGCGGCCCGCGAGGTAGCCGAGCATCGTCGTGGGGGACGACGGGACGAACGGCGGGTTGTGGTGCTCGCCGGTGGCGAAGACGTCGAGCCCGGCGGCGTCGGCGTGCTCGGCGATGGTGAGCATCGCGCGCACGCGCTCCGTGTCGTCCGGGGTCCGTCCGGTCGTGGGGTCCGTGGTCACGTCACCGACGGAGAAGATCCCGAACTGCATGCTGCACCTCGCTCATCGAGTTCATGCGTTTGCATCGAACAGGTGGCTCAACGGGCCCGGCGGCGCAGGTATTCCGGTCGTCCGGTGGCGCGTCGCGCGGGTCACCCGGCGGGAGCGGGCCCCGGGGTCGGGAAGACGAGGGACGTCGACACGACGGTGGTCGTCCGCACGGTGTCCGTCAGGAGTGCCGCCGTGAGCTCGACCGCCGACGACACCACGAGCAGCACCAGGAGCAGGCTCAGCACGGCGAGCCGCACCCACGTGCCGCGGGTCACGAGGCCTGCGGCACGCGCGTCACTCGAGGACGAGCGCATCGACCCTCCTGTCGTCCTGCGGGCGCTCGGCGCGGTGGGCGCGCCGCCGCCCCTCCAGCACCGAGACCACCTCGAGCGTCGCGAGGGCGAGCAGGGGCGGGACGAGCATGACCGCGCGGCCTCGCGGCGACGTCGCCCACGACAGCACGGGACCCCAGCCGTGGTGGACCTCCAGCAGCACACCCTGCACCCGCTCGACCGGTGTGGCGTTCGCGTCCGGGCTGTCGTTCGCGTCGCCCTGGGTCCGGATGTAGGGCTGCAGGACGGGCTGGCCGTCGTCGCCCAGGACCGGCTCCATGCGGCCCGACCCGTCACCGACCTCGCGCATCGCCGGCAGGCGGTGCAGGGACACGATGCGGTGGGTCACCAGCCCGGTCTGGCCGACCGGCTGGAACGTGACCACAAGGTTCGGCTTGAGCTCGGAGGCGTCCGACACCGCCCGCAGGACCACGACGTCGCCGGCCAGGAACCGCGGTGCCATCGAGCCGGACGTCACGATCAGCAGCCGCTGACCCTGCGCCTGGTACCACAGCGGCGCCGCGAGCGAGGCGACGAAGGCCACGACCCCCACGGTCACCACGGTCCACAGCGCCACGCTCGTCGTGCGTCGCCACCAGGGCGTGCGAGGGCGGGCCGCCGGGCGCGACGCGCGGCGGTCGACGAAGGGCTGCGGGGCCTGGCGGTCCGGGGTCAAGGCCGTCTCAGTTGTTCACCGTCTGCTCGGAGTCGAGCTGGAACGTCAGCTCGGCGGCCGTGTTCTGGTAGTCGTCGTCCGCGTCGATCGACATGTCGACGCGCACGCACAGCGTCTCCGACCTGACCACGGCGTCGAGCGGGCGGTCACCGGGCTGCAGGCCCGTCGCCGGGTGGCCGACGATCGGGGCCAGGTCCGGACCGGGCGGGAGCCCGAAGTCGCCGTCCACGAGGTTCCCCGTGTCGCCCAGGGGCACGGCGTCGTCCGTGCCCGCGAGCGTGCAGGCGGGCACCGCGAAGATGCGCGTCCGCAGCTGGGTGCGCAGGTCGCCGGGGCCGGGGACGCCCGTGGTGGGCGTCGTCGTCGCGGCAGCCATGCTCACGGCGTACCGGAGCGCGAGGGAGCCCTCGTTGCTCACCGTCAAGGGTGCGAAGACGCTCCCGCCGGGTGCCAGGCCCTCGAGGGGCAGCTCGAACTGCGCGCCGTCGGCCGTGAGCACCACGGTGCCCGTCGTGATGGCGCCGCTCAGGGAGTCCTGGTCGGTGAACAGGGCCGACGTCGTCAGTGACGTCACGCCCACGCCCGCGAGGAGGAGGATCGCCCCCGTGGCCCAGACCCGGCGACGTCGCGCCACGTCCTGCCGCGACGGTTCGGGGTCGATCATGTCCTCGAGCAGCTCGTCCATCATCGCGTCGGCCCCTTCTCCGCGTCGCGCCCCATCGCCGGCCGCAGTCCGCCTGCTTCGTCCCCCATCGGCGCGGGCTGCGTCGACCTTGAGGACAACGCGGCAACTTCACCCGATCGGGTGAAGCGAGCTGCCGCCGGGCGGATGCACCGCCGACGCAGGTGCGGGCCGCGCCCACAGGTAGCCCTGCGCCCGGTCGACGCCCAGGCGTTCCAGCGTGCGCGCCGTCGGCTCGTCCTCGACGCCCTCGGCCACCACGCGCAGACCGAACGAGTGCGCCAGGTCCACCATCGCCTGCACGACGACCTCCGACCCGGCCCGGCCGCCCTCGCCGAGGTCGGCGACGAACACCCGGTCGATCTTCAGCTCGGCCACCGGCAGGTCGCGCAGCTGCGAGATGGACGTCGTGCCCGTCCCGAAGTCGTCGATCGCGACGCACACCCCCAGGGCGCTCAGGCGCTCCAGGACCGGCACCACACGGGTGCGGTCCGCGACCAGCGCGGTCTCCGTGACCTCGACCTCCAGGAGCGAGGGCTCCACGCCGTGCCGCGCCAGCAGCAGCTCGATCATGTCGACCACCGCAGGGCTCGCGACGTCGTGCGCGGACAGGTTGACCGCGACCGGCACGGCCTCGCCCTGCGCGTGCCAGAGCGCGAGCTGCCGCACCGACTCCTCGAGCGCGAACTCCGTGACGCGGTGGATCAGCCCCGACTGCTCGGCGAGCGGCACGAACGCGCCCGGCGGGAGCAGCCCCCGTGTGGGGTGCCGCCAGCGGATCAGCGCCTCGAGTCCCACGGTGCGCTGCGAGGACAGCTCGATCTTCGGCTGGTAGTGCATCTCCAGCTGCGGGACCTCGCCGGGGTCGCCGCGGGACTCGAGCACGCGGTGCAGCTCACCCAGCAGCACGAGCCGCGCGGGCGAGGAGTCGTCCGCCGCGGGGGAGTAGACGCTCACGCCCGTGCGGTGGTGCTTGGCGGCGTACATCGCGATGTCGGCCGTGCGCATGAGAGCCGAGGCGTCCGCGGCATGGTCCGGCAGGCACGCGACGCCGATCGACGTCTCGACGTGCAGGGCGATGTCGCTCAGCTCGAACGGGCGGGCGAAGAGCCCGCGCACCCGCAGGGCGAGGCGCTCGGCGTTCGCGACCGTCCGCACGTCGGGGAGCAGGATCGCGAACTCGTCGCCGCCGAGGCGCGCGACCACGTCGTCGTCGCGCAGCGCGTGACGCAGTCGCTCGGCGACCTGCTGCAGCAGCTCGTCGCCGTGGTCGTGCCCGAGCGTGTCGTTGATGTCCTTGAACCGGTCGATGTCGAGCAGGATCAGGCCCACGCGGGCGTCGTCGTCGGCGACCTTGTCGATGGCGCGCTGCATCTGGTCGGCGAGCAGCCGGCGGTTGGGCAGGCCGGTGAGGGAGTCGAGCAGCGCCAGGCGAGCGTTGTCGAGCGCGGTCGAGCGCAGCCTGCGGGACGTGGAGTGCACGATCTGGAACAGCAGCAGCCACAGCACGACGAGGCTGCCGGCGACGACGAGCGTGACCGTGCGGGTCGTGGTCTGCAGCGTCTGCTGCGTCACGGTGTGGTCGAGCATCACCTCCGCGGCGCCGACGGGGGCCGTGGCACCGACGTCCGCCTGCGCCTCGGGCGTGGCGGTGTCCGCCAGCCGCACCGGGACGTAGACGTCGAGCACCGTGCGCTCGTCGGGGGCCGCGGCGCCCGCCCGCACGTCCGGCTGGACGACCGCGTCGGGGGCGCCGGCGCGCATGACGCGCGCCAGGCGGTCCGCGCGGGGCAGCCCGGTCGTCGCCCCGTCCGAGGAGTACATGAGCCGCCCGTCCGCGCTCCACAGCCGCAGCTCGACGAGCTCCTCGCCGAACCCGCGGGTCGCCTCCGACACCGCGTGGCGCTCCTCGGCGGACAGGACCCCCGTCACGAAGGCGGTCGACGGCACCACGCGTGCCGCGAAGACCGCCATCCTGGACGCCGCCGCCGTGCCGTCCCGCACGGCCTGACCACGCATCTGCGACGACGTCACGACGACCAGGGCGACACCCACGAGGAGCATGCCGACGAGGCTCACGAGAGCGAACCGGCGCGTCGGGCTCGAACGGCGGCGACCAGCTGGCACGTGCACCTCGCGGCTCGGGCGGACCGGGGGACCTTTCCGTCAGGGTATGTCGCCCGGTGGTGCCGGTGGCGGACGCCGGGCTCGGTGGCGTCCGCGTCGGTCGGGAACGCCGGGTGAATGTCGTGTGTTGAGTCCGACGGAGCCGCCACCAGGGCGGCACCGGGAGGAGCCTGACGTGACCGAACCCCGTGCGTACCCGGTGACCAAGAGCGACGCGGAGTGGTCGCTCGAGCTCGAGCCCCAGGAGTTCGCGGTGCTGCGGCGCGCCGGCACGGAGCGCGCGTGGACCGGCGCGCTGCTGGACGAGCACCGGGAGGGCGTGTACCGCTGCCGGGCGTGCGGCAACGAGCTGTTCCGCTCGGACACCAAGTTCGACTCGCACTGCGGGTGGCCGAGCTTCTTCTCCCCGCTGGCGGGGGACCGTGTCGAGCTGCTCACGGACCGGACGCTCGGCATGGTGCGGACCGAGGTGCGCTGCGCCCGCTGCGGCTCCCACCTGGGACACGTGTTCGACGACGCGCCGCAGACGCCGACGGGGGACCGCTTCTGCATGAACTCCGTCAGCCTCACGTTCGAGCCGACGGCGCACGACGGGTGACGGGTGTCGCCCGGAGGTGAGAGGGCGGCAGGACCGTCGGGGTGACGACACGCCGCGACACGCCGCCCCGCGCGGAAGTCCCCCGTGGACGGTACTGAAGTAGCAGGCGCTGCGTGCCGATAATGCGGACGTGGACGAGGTCCTGAAGGTTCGGCGATGGCGGCGGTACGGCGCCGACCGCCTGTACGTGACCCACGAGACGGGTGCGCGCGTGGGTTCCGTCGACCTCCAGTCCGGCGAGGTCGTCGCGGACGACCCGGTCCTGGAGGCCAGGGTCCGCCGTGCCGCGCAGGCCTACCTCAGGTCGGACGTCCCGGAGCTGGTCCTGCCCGTCACCTCGGAGCTGGCGTCGATCGACGCGCTCGAGGACGCCGGCATCGGGGCCTGGCTCGGCGAGGACGACGACCACCCGCGCGGCGAGCGCGGGAGCCCCGTGCGGCTGCGGCTGGACCGCCTCGCCGACGAGGGCTGGCAGACCGTGCACGACGTGCCCCTGGGCCGGCAGGGCACGGTCGTCGAGCACCTGCTGATCGGGCCCGGGGGGATCTTCACCGTCACGGAGCGACGGCACCCGGGCAGCCACGTGCGTGCCGCGGCCCGCACCATGCACGTCGACGGGCGTGCCGTGCCCTACCTGCGTGACGCCCGGCTCGAGGCCTCGCGCGTCCAGGGGCTGCTGCACTCCGCCGGCTGCGCGGGCGCCGGCGTGCGTGCGGTCCTCGTCATCGCCGGCGACCTCGAGCGGGACGTGCAGGACCCGCCGCAGGACATCCTGGTCATCGCGCGCCACGAGGTGCCGAACCTGTTCCGACGGATGCCCGAGCGGCTGGACCCTGCCAGGGTCTCCGCGGTCGCGCACGTGGCCCGCCGCCGCACCACCTGGGCCCGCTGAGCCGGACGCCCGTGCGGCCCGCCGGTCCCGCGCCCGTCCTCGCTGCGCCAGGATGAGCACATGAGCGATGACCCGGTCCTGCGTGTCGAGCGCGAGCTCGGGCTCTTCATGCGCCGGGCGCGCGCCGCCTCCGCAGGGCTCGCACGCACGGTCCACCCCGATCTCGACTCGTCCGCGTACCTCCTGCTGGCGACCGTGGCGCGCACGCCGGGTACCCGCACGAGCGACCTCGCCGACCTGCTCGGCGTCGGGCGCGGCACCATGTCGCGCCAGGTGACGCGCCTGGAGCGCCTGGGTCTGGTGACGCGCTCGGCCGACCCGCGCGACTCACGGAGCCAGCCCCTCACGCTCACGGACGAGGGTGCGCGTCGGCTCGCGCACGCCCGGACCGGCCGCCAGGAGTACATGCGGCGATCCCTGGACGGCTGGCGCGTCGAGGAGCTCACGCAGCTCGCCGACCTGCTCGCGCGCCTCAACGCGGACCTGGTGGCGGACGCCGAACGGTCCGTCGACCCTGCTTGAGGGCGGGCGTCAGCGCGACGCCGCGGGGGTGTCCTGCGCGAAGGCCGTCTGCGCGGCGAGCCGCTGCTCGACACCCGACGCGCGTCCCAGCGGGACCTCCCGCAGCGCGATCACCGCGACGAGCGCGAGCAGCGCGACGGGTGCCCCGATGAGGAACAGCTCCGCGACGCCCACGCCGAACGCGTGCTCGACGACCTGGCGGACCGGGCCGGGGAGCGTCGCGAGGTCGGGCAGCGACGTCGAGCCCCCGGAGCCCAGTGCGGAGGCGGGCACGCCGATGCCCGCGAGCCCGTCGACCATCAGGTGCGAGACCCGGTTGGACAGGACCGCGCCCAGCGCCGAGACGCCGATGGCACCACCGAGGGTGCGGAAGAACGCGACGGTCGCGGTGCCCGCGCCCATGTCGGTGATCGCCAGCGTGTTCTGCGTCGCGAGGACGAGGTTCTGCATGAGCATGCCGACACCCGAGCCCAGCACCAGCATGTACAGGCCGACGAGCGTGAAGCTCGTGTTCTCGTCGATCGTGCCCATGAGGCCCAGGCCCGAGGTCAGGAGCACCGCTCCGACGACCATGACCTTCTTGTAGCGGCCGCTGCGGGAGATGGCCCGCCCCGAGAGCGTCGAGGCGAGGAACGTGCCGGCCACCATGGGGATGGTCAGCAGGCCGGACTCCGTGGGCGTCCTGCCGCGCGCCAGCTGCATGTACTGGCTGAGGAAGACCTGCGTGCCGAACATCGCGATGCCGACGGCGACCGACGCGATGATCGCCAGCACGACGGTGCGGTTGCGGAACAGGTGCAGCGGGATGATCGGCTCGGCGGCGCGCGACTCGACGGCGATCACGGCGACGACGCCCAGCAGGGTCCCGCCGACCATGACGCCCGACTGCCACGACACCCACGCGAACGACGATCCGGCGAACGTGATCCACAGCAGCAGCGTCGCGATCGACGCGGAGAGCAGCAGTGCCCCGGCCCAGTCGATGCGGACCCGGCGCCGGACGACGGCGGGCAGGCGCAGCGTGCGCTGCAGCACGACGATGGCCGCGACGGCGAACGGCAGGCCGACGAAGAAGTTCCAGCGCCATCCCGCGGCGTCGGTGATGACGCCGCCGAGCAGCGGGCCGCCCACCATGCCGACGGCCATCACGGCGCCCATGAGGCCCATGTACCGGCCCCGCTCACGCGGGCTGATGATGTCGGCGATGAGCACGGTGCCCAGCGCCGTGAGACCGCCCGCGCCGATGCCCTGCAGGGCGCGCATCCCGATGAGCATCTCGGTGCTGTGCGACAGGCCGGCCAGCGCGGACGACAGCACGGAGACCACGAGGGCGAGCTGGACGAGGAGCTTGCGGTCGACGAGGTCGGCGAGCTTGCCCCAGATCGGCGTCGACACCGTGGTGGTCAGGAGCGTCGCGGTCACGACCCAGGTGAACGCCGACTGGCTGCCGCCGAGGTCGGTGATGATGCGCGGCAGGGACGTCGACACCACGCTCGTCGCGAGGATCGAGACGAACATCCCCAGGAGGATCCCGGAGAGGGCCTCGAGCACCTGGCGGTGCGTCATCGGGATGCTCGAGGGGGTCTCGACGGCACTGCCGTCGACAGAGGTGGTGGTGCTCACGCGTGCTGCTCACTTCCGGGCGCGGGGACGGGGGCGACCGGGCGTCGTCGGCGGTCGAGGGCGGGCCGGAGGGACGATTCCGACAGTTGCTCGGGGCAACGCTACGCTGAGTAGTTACCTCAGGCAACATGTTCTGTGCCACACGCGCGACGTCAGGCGGGCGTCCGCCGCCCGCGACGCTCGACCTTCAGGCCCTCCATGTCCTCGAGCTGCACGCCCTTGGTCTCCGGCACCTTCGTCAGGACGAAGACGAACGAGATCAGCGCGAAGGCCGCGTACATCAGGTAGGGGACGGAGGCGCCCCACCGGTCCAGCATCTCCGGGAACGACAGGGTGATGAGGAAGTTGGCGACCCACTGCGCGGACGCCGCGACGCCGAGCGCCGCCGCGCGGATCCGGTTCGGGAACATCTCGCCCAGCAGCACCCACACCAGGGGCCCCCACGTCGCACCGAAGAACACGACGAACGCGTTGGCCGCGACCAGCGCGATCACGCCCCACGACCCCTCGAGCCGGATGTCCTCGCCCGTGCCCGTCGCGTTCATGAACGCGACGGCCATCGTGGCCAGGGCGACCGTCATGCCCGCCGACCCGACGAGCAGCAGGGGCCGGCGTCCGACCTTGTCGATCAGGCCGATGGCGATGAACGTCACCGCGACGTTCGTCACGGCGGTGATCGTCGAGATGAGGAACGACTGGCTCTCCTCGAAGCCCACCGCCTGCCAGAGCGTCGTCGAGTAGTAGAAGATCACGTTGATCCCGACGAACTGCTGGAACACCGACAGCAGGATGCCGACCCACACCACGGGCAGCAGGCCCAGCACCGGACCCCGCAGGCTCGCCTGGTTGACGAGCGCCTGGTCCGTACGGATCGTCTGCTCGATCTGCGCGACGCGCTCCTCGGGGTCCTCGTCCGCCCCGAGCACGTCCGCCAGCACCGCGCGTGCCTCGTCGCGGCGCCCCTGGGAGACCAGGTACCGCGGCGACTCCGGGATCCGCATCGCGATGATGCCGTAGACGGCGGCCGGGACGACGCAGACCAGGAACATCCAGCGCCACGCCTCCAGGCCGAACCACAGCTCGCTCGACGCGCCGCCCGCGGTCGTGGCCAGCAGCTGGTCGGACAGCAGCGCGGCGAAGATGCCGAGCGTGATCGCGAGCTGCTGCAGGGAGCCGAGCCGGCCGCGCATCGCGGCCGGGGCGATCTCCGCGATGTAGGCGGGGGCGATGACCGACGCGATGCCGATGCCGATGCCCGCAATGACCCGCCACAGCGCGAGGTCCCAGGCGGAGAACGCGAAGCCCGACAACAGGGAGGAGACGAAGAACAGGATCGCGCCGAGGACCATCACGCGCGTGCGGCCCCACCGGTCCGACAGGCGCCCGCCGAGCCACGCCCCCTGCGCGCACCCCAGCAGCGCCACCGCGACCACCAGCCCGGTGACGACGCCCGAGAGGTCGAACTCGCCCTGGACCGCGTCCACCGCGCCGTTGATCACCGAGCTGTCGAAGCCGAACAGGAAGCCGCCCACCGCGGCGGCGATCGCCAGCGCGACGGCCTTGCCCTTGTACTTCCCGGTCCCCGCCGGTGACGAGCCCCTGGACGTCGCGTCGGCCATGACCAGCACCCCCTCGCCCGGGCCCGTCCCGGTCAGACCCACTGTGAACCGCGGGACCCGACCCCGCACGTCGGCGCCGCGACGCAGGCGGGGCGGCGCGGCAGGCACGTGCGGCTGGTGGTCGGCGCCAGGGCGAGAGATCATGCCGCCGTGAGCGAGCACGGGACAGGCAGCAGCGGCGGAGCGGACGGCGGCCGGCAGGGCGGCGGAGGCAACCCGGGCGGGCGGCGGTACCACCGTCCGGTCGTCGTCGACCCCGCGGTCGCCGACGAGCTGCCGGGCGCGCTCGACCCGACGTTGCGCGACGAGATCGCGCACACCACCGCCAACGCGCTCGTGCGGCACGGGCGCGCCACCGAGGACCCGCAGGTCGTCGCGCGGCTCGTGGCGCTGGTCGAGACCGAGGGGCTCGACGTGGTCGCCGCGATGTGGGCCGACAGCCCGGCCGACACGCTGCCCGGCGCGCTGTGGCGGCTCTACGTCCTGCGCGAGTGGGTCCGTCGCGACCCCGAGACGGTCGCCGACCGGTACCGCCAGGGGGTTGCCGCCGCGCCCGTGCACGACGTCGTCGCCGGCGTCGTCGACAGGCCCGGGCCGGACGACGTGCGCACCGTGGCGGACGCCGTGCTGTCGGGCGTCTACACCGGTGACCTCGCCACCGCGCTCGAGCGTGCCGCCGCGTTCTGCCAGGTCCTGGCCACGGGAGCAGCGTTCGACGCCGACCACCTCGACGCCCTCGACCCGGGTGCCGCCGCGCGCCAGACCCGCGGCGCGGCCTCCCTCGTCCGGACAGCCGAGGAGCTCGCGCACGCCGCCCAGCTGTGGCGGGCGGACCGGCTGGAGTGACCCGTCCCGAGTACAATGACGGAGCGACGTCGGGTCGGTAGCCCCGGGCTCCATCATCAGCCGCTTCGAGCGGCCTCGCGCCGTCAGGCGCTCCGGCCCGGCGTCGCACACATCACACGGTTCAGCGGCGCACCGTGCCCGCCCGGGCCGGAAGTCCCGGCACATCCGGTGTTCGGCGCCCGTTAGGCTGAGCGGGCCCCGTCCCTGGGGCGTCCACCAGTCGATGACCCGGAGCCCTCCGTGCGCCTGCGCCTGACACCGCGCGATACCTCGTACTTCGACCTCTTCGCCGCATCCGCCGTCCATCTCGTGACGGGCGCGAACCTGCTGGCGGAGATGCTCGGTGCCGATCGCGCCACCCGCAAAGAGCTGAACAAGCGGATGGCCGCGGAGGAGCACGCCGCGGACGACGCGACGCACACGATCATGCGTCGCCTGAACCAGACCTTCGTCACACCCTTCGACCGCGACGACATCTACGACCTCGCGTCGAGCCTCGACGACTGCATGGACTACATGGACGAGGCCGCCGACCTCATGGTCCTGTACAAGATCGGGGAGCTGCCCGCCCGCGTCTCGGACCAGGTCCAGGTGCTGCAGCGCGCCGCCGAGCTGACGGCCGAGGCGATGCCGCGGCTGCGCTCGATGGAGTCCCTCCAGGAGTACTGGGTCGAGATCAACCGCCTGGAGAACCAGGCGGACAAGTCGCACCGCAAGCTGCTCGCGGAGATGTTCGACGAGATCGCCGACCCGATCCTCCTCATGAAGCTCAAGGAGATCGTCGAGAAGCTCGAGGACGCGGCGGACGCCTTCGAGAAGGTGGCCAACACGGTCGAGACGATCGCGCTCAAGGAGTCCTGAGCCCTCGTGGAACCTGTGCTGGTCGTCTTCGTCGTCGCGCTCGCTCTCGGGTTCGACTACACGAACGGTTTCCACGACGCCGCCAACGCGATCGCCACGTCGGTCTCGACGCGCGCGCTCACGCCGCGGGCGGCGCTCATCATGGCCGCGGTCATGAACTTCCTGGGCGCGCTGCTCGGCACCGAGGTCGCCGAGACGATCGCGACCCAGATCGTGGACCTGCAGTCGGCGTCGTCCCACAGCGCGCTCGTCGTCATCCTGTGCGCGCTCGTCGGCGCCATCACCTGGAACCTCGTCACGTGGTGGTTCGGGCTGCCCTCGTCCTCGACGCACGCCCTCATCGGCGGGCTCGTGGGAGCGGGTCTCGCCGGCGGGTTCGGCGTGTACGGCAGCTCGATCGTCGACAAGGTCGTCCTGCCGATGGTCTTCTCGCCCCTGATCGGGTTCACCCTCGCGTTCTTCGTGATGGTCGGCCTGCTGTGGCTCATCCGGAACCGGCCGCCCGCGCGGACCAACCGCCGCTTCCGGTTCGCGCAGACGGTCTCCGCGGCCGCCATGGCGCTCGGCCACGGCCTGCAGGACGCGCAGAAGACCATGGGCGTCATCTACCTGGCGCTGCTCACCGCCAACTGGGCGGACCCCGAGCACGGCATCCCCCTGTGGGTCAAGCTGGCGGCTGCCGGGGCGATCTCGCTCGGCACGTACGCGGGCGGGTGGCGCATCATGCGCACCCTGGGACGCAAGATCATCGAGCTCGACCCCGCGCGCGGGTTCGTCGCCGAGTCGGTCTCGGCCGTCGTGCTCTACGTCAACGCGTTCTACCTGCACGCGCCGGTGTCGACGACGCACACGATCACCTCGGCGATCATGGGCGTCGGCGCGACCAAGCGCCTGTCGGCCGTGCGCTGGGGAGTCGCCAAGAACATCGCCGGTGCGTGGATCCTCACGATCCCCGCAGCAGCCGCGGTGGCCGCCGTCGTGTTCTGGATCGTGCACCCGATCCTGGGCTGAGGCCTCAGTCGGGCGTCGCCGGCGACGGGTGGCGCTCGACCGCCAGCACCCGGACGCCGCGCGGCGTCTCGCCCCGGTGCGCCACGAGCAGCTCCGCCGGCGCCAGGAACGGGTTCTTCTCGGGCAGGGCGTCGGCGACCTGCCGACGGCTGTGCTCGGCGAGCACGTCCAGCACCGTCGGCATCACGGGGCGGTGCGTGCACAGCACCGCGTCGCGGGGGTCGACCAGCAGCTCCTGGACGATGGCGCCGACGTGCGCCGGTGACTCGTCGTGCTTCGCCTCGGTGAGGCCGTCGGCGACCTCGGGCCGGACCCCGGCCGCCGTCGCGTACGGGGCGACGCTCGCGGCGCACCGTTCCCAGCGGCTGGTCACGACGCGGCCGACGCCGAACGCGGCCAGGACGGGCACCGCGGCCACCGCCTGCCGCAGCCCGAGGCCGGTCAGCGGGCGGTCCTCCTCGTCACCGCCCCACAGGCTGCGCTTGCGGGCCTGCCCGTGGCGCGCGACCACGAGGGACCGCGTGCTCAGCCGGCCCCGCTCGTGCGCCTCGACGAGGGCGTCGAGGGGGCGCCGGTCGGCGCCCCGCGTCAGGCGCCGTGCGGCGTCCCCGACGTCGAACCACTCCCACAGGTCGATCTCCGCGCGGTCGGCGTGCGCCACCGGGGGGCGGGCACCCAGCGGTGCCTCGTCGCCGCGACCACCCTGCCGGGCCGCCCAGTAGTGCACGAGCTTGCGCCGGCCGTCGGACAGGCGGTACTCGAGCCCGGGCAGCGGGATCCCGAGCACCACGGCCATGCCCGTCTCCTCCTCGACCTCCCGGACCGCCGCGACGGGCGCGATCTCACCGGGGTCGAGCTTGCCCTTGGGCCACGACCAGTCCCGGTACCGCGGGCGGTGCACGAGCGCGACCTGCAGGCGTCCCGTGCGCACGCGCCACACCAGCGCCCCGGCGGCCACGACGGGGGCAGGGGCGGGCGCCTTCACCGCGCAGCGCCCGGACGACGCCTCTGGCGGTGGATCAGCACCTCCTGCAGGTCCACCAGCGGTCCGTCGGGACCGACGTGGTGCCGGACCCACTCGCCGTCCGGCTGCAGGTGCCACGACGACGTCGCGTCGTCCATGGACTCCTCGAGGTAGTCGACGAGCTCGCGGACCTGCGCGGGGTCCGCGACGCGGACCAGTGCCTCGACGCGGCGGTCGAGGTTGCGGTGCATGAGGTCGGCCGAGCCGATGTAGACCTCGGGCCCTTCGAACCCGTCCTCGCCGGGTGTCGCGACCGTGTGGCAGAACGCGAACACGCGGGAGTGCTCGAGGAACCGCCCCAGGATCGAGCGCACCCGGATCGTCGCGGACATGCCCGGGACCCCCGGGCGCAGCGCGCAGATCCCGCGCACGTTGATGTCGACCGGGACGCCCGCCTGCGACGCGCGGTACAGGGCGTCGATGATGGCCTCGTCGACCATCGAGTTCACCTTGATCCTGATCCACGCCGGCTCGCCGCGCCGGGCGGCCTCGGCCTCGCGCTCGATGCGCTCCAGCAGCCCCGAGCGCACGGAGCGCGGTGCCACCAGCAGGCGGTGGAACCGGGACTTGGGCGCGTACCCCGACAGCTGGTTGAACAGACGCGTGAGGTCCTGGCCGACGTCCGGGTCGGCGGTCAGCAGCCCGAGGTCGGTGTACAGGCGCGCCGTCTTCGGGTGGTAGTTGCCCGTGCCGACGTGGCTGTAGCGGCGCAGGCCGTCGGCCTCCTGCCGCACGACGAGCGACAGCTTGCAGTGCGTCTTGAGCCCCACGATCCCGTAGACGACGTGCACGCCCGCCTGCTCGAGCTTGCGGGCCCACGAGATGTTGTTCTGCTCGTCGAACCGTGCCTTGATCTCGACGAGCGCGAGGACCTGCTTGCCGGCCTGCGCCGCGTCGATGAGGGCGTCGACGATGGGGGAGTCGCCCGACGTGCGGTACAGCGTCTGCTTGATGGCCAGCACGGCGGGGTCGGCCGCCGCCTGCTCGAGGAACGTCTGCACGGACGTCGAGAACGAGTCGTACGGGTGGTGCAGCAGGATGTCGCGGGCGCGGATCGCCGCGAACACGTCGGTGGCCGACGCGGACTCCACCTCGGCCAGGTGCCGGTGCGTCACCGGGACGAACCGCGGGAACTGCAGCTCGGGGCGGTCCTGGTCGGCGATGAGGTTCAGACCCGTGTGGTCCAGCGGCGCGGGGAGCTCGTACACGTCGTCCTCGGACATGGCGAGCTCGCGCACCAGGAACTTGCGGACGCGCGGGCTGATGCCCTCGGCGACCTCGAGGCGCACCGGCGGGCCGAAGCGGCGCCGCAGGAGCTCCTTCTCCATCGCCTTGAGGAGGTTCTCCGCGTCGTCCTCCTCGACCTCGAAGTCCTCGTTCCGGGTGATGCGGAACGTGTGGAACTCACGGACCTCCATGCCGGGGAACAGCATGTCGAGGTGCTGGGCGATGACGTCCTCGACGGGCACGAACGACATGGGCCCGCGCTCGGGGGCGGCGGTCTGCGGGACGGGCGCCGACGGGCGGCCGGCCGCGTCGACGGCGATGTACCGCGGCAGCAGCGGCGGCACCTTGACCCGCGCGAAGTGCTCCTTGCCCGTCGCCGGGTTGACGACGCTCACGGCGAGGTTCAGCGAGAGCCCCGAGATGTACGGGAACGGGTGCGCCGGGTCCACGGCGAGCGGCGTCAGCACCGGGAAGATCTGCCGGCGGAAGAACTTGTGCAGGCGGTCCTGCTCGGCGTCGCCCAGGTCGTCCCAGCGCACGATCGTGATGCCCTCGGCGGCGAGCGCCGGCTGGACGTCGCGCGTCAGCACCTGCGCGTGGCGCTCCATGAGGGTGTGCGCACGCTCGCTGATCGCCTCGAGGACCTGCCGCGGGGACAGCCCCGAGGCCGCGGTGACGGCGATCCCGGTCGCGATGCGCCGCTTGAGCCCGGCGACCCGCACCATGAAGAACTCGTCGAGGTTGGACGCGAAGATCGCCAGGAACCGCACCCGTTCCAGCAGCGGCAGGCTCGCGTCCTCCGCGAGCTCCAGGACGCGCTGGTTGAACGCCAGCCAGGACAGCTCCCGGTCGAGGAAGCGGTCCTCGGGCAGCGGCTCGTGCAGCGCGGGCGCGAGCGCCTCGGGGGCCTCCACGTGCTCGGCGATCCGTTCCGCCAGCGCCGGGTCGATGGGGGGAGCGTCGGTCATGTGCTCATCGTGGCACCGTCGGGTGGACTCGTCGTGTCGGCGTCGTCCGCCTGGACGACCGGTGTCCCGCGGGGCGGGCTGCCGGCCGCGGGGGGACCGAACATGACGTCGACCGCCGTCCGGGCGAACCCGGCGCGCTCGTAGGTGTGCACCGCGACCGTGTTCTCCGCGCCGGTGTAGAGGATGACGGTGCGCAGCCCCCGGTCACGGAGGTGGGCCAGCCCCAGCGAGGTCAGCGCACGGCCCATCCCCAGACCCTGCGCGAGCGGGTCGACGCCCACGACGTAGATCTCGCCGACCTCCTCGCCCGGTGCGCCGTCCGGCGCGGTGCCCGCGGGGTGGACCTTGGTCCACACCGACCCGAGCAGCCGGCCGTCCCGCTCCGCCAGCAGGAAGCCGGCAGGGTCGAACCACGGCTCCGCCTCGCGCGCCCGCAGGTCTGCCGAGGTCATCCGGCCCTGCTCCGGGTGGTGCGCGAACGCGCGGGCGTTGACCCGCCGCCACGCCTCCTCGTCCTGCCCGGGCACGAACGGGCGCACCTCGACGCCCTGCGGGAGCCGCGGGGCCGCCGGGGGGTGCTCCGTCAGGTCGAGCGCCATGCGCCACAGCTCGCGCACCACGACCATGCCCATCGCCGTGGCGGTGGCCCGGGCGGCAGGCAGGTCGCCGTGCGCCCAGACCTGCAGCCGACGTCCGGGGACCCGCTCGGCCTCGTGCACGGCACGCGCCAGCAGCGCGCGTCCGACGCCGTGGCGACGGTGGGCCGGGTCGACGACGAGCTCGGCGCGGGCGGTGGTCGAGCTGCCCACGTCGAGCTGCGCGTACCCGACGAGCCCGGCGTCGGTGCCGTCGGGCACGTCGCCGCCGGTGGGCTGCGTGGCGAGCAGGTGGACGACCGGGGCCTGGTCGTCGGACAGCCACAGCAGGGGCTGCTCGGACAGGGGCGGCACCCCGTCGTGGCGCATCGCCTCGTGGTGCAGCATCCGGACGGCGTCCGCCCGCGACGCGGGCAGGGGACCGGTGACGGCCGTGAACGACGTCGGGACCTCGGTGTCGGACGACATGCGCCCATCCCATCACGGACGGCGCCGCCGGGGCCCTGATCCCGGGGTGATCCGTCGGTGCGCGCCGCGGCCGCGTCGGCTGGGCACCCCCTCCCGGATCTCCCGGTACCGTGGACGCGCCATGCCCCGTCCTCCCACGCACCCGCCGGCTCCGGAGGGCCGACGTGCGCGCCGGGACCGGAGCCGGCCGCGGACCGTCGAGGTGGACGTCGTCGTCGTGGGGGCCGGACAGGCCGGCCTGTCCACCGCGTACCACCTGCACCGCACCGGCCTGGTGCCCGTCGGCTCGGCCGGCTGGGAGCGGGCGCGCGGCACCTACGTCGTCCTCGACGACAACCCGCGTGCGGGCGGTGCGTGGCAGCACCGGTGGCGCTCGCTGACGATGGCCGACGCCCACCGCGTGCACGACCTGCCGGGCATGCCGTTGACGATCGTGGACGCGTCCGAGGCGGCCGCCGACGCCGTCCCGTACTACTTCGCGCAGTACGAGGAGGCCTTCGGGCTGAACGTGCAGCGTCCGGTCCGCGTCGAGCGCGTCGAGCGGGCCGAGGAGGCCGAGAGGGACGACCCGCGGTTCGTCGTGACGACCCGGCACGTCGAGCACCCCGACGAGGTCGTCGTCTGGTCCGCGCGAGGGATCGTCAACGCGTCGGGCACGTGGGGCAAGCCGTTCTGGCCGGCGTACCCGGGCCGGGCGACGTTCCGGGGCCGGCAGCTGCACACGCGCGACTTCCGCACGGCGGCCGATCTCGCGGACGGCCACGTCGTGGTGGTCGGGGGCGGGACCTCGGCAGTCCAGCTGCTGCTGCAGATCGCGCAGGTCACGACGACGACGTGGGTCACCCGCCGGCCGCCGGTGTGGACGGAGGCGGAGTTCACCCCCGAGCTGGGCCGCGACGCCGTCGGGCGCGTCGAGGACCGCGTGCGCGCCGGGCTGGTGCCCGAGTCCGTGGTGTCGGTGACGGGCCTGCCGCTGACGGCGGCGTACCGCGCCGGGATCGACGCCGGCGTGCTGCGGGCGCGCCCGGTGTTCTCCCGCATCGTGCCCGAGGGCGTCGAGTGGGAGCCGGGTGCGGGTGGCCTCCCCGGTCCGCGCGGCGACGGCGGTGCCGGCACCGGCGGGTGGGTCGACGGCCCGCCGTCCGTGGCGGCGCGCACGATCCTGTGGGCCACGGGCTTCCGGGCGTCCCTCGACCACCTCGCGCCACTGGGTCTGCGTGGCCCCGGTGGCGGCATCACGATGGACGGCACCCAGGTGGTCGCCGAGCCGCGCGTGCAGCTCGTCGGCTACGGCCCGAGCGCGTCGACGATCGGCGCCAACCGCGCCGGCCGGGAGGCCGCCCGCCGCCTGCGCCGCGCGCTGGGCTGGTAGCACCCGCGGGGTCGGAACACCCGGAAGTGGTCACACCGGGGACCTTCCCGGGGTTCTCCTTCCGGCAGATGTGACCATTTCCGCGGGGTCACGTCAGGCGGGCCCGTAGGCGGGCTCGGCCGGACGCCGTCAGGGTCGAGGTGCGCAGCAGGTCGAGCCACGGGCGGATCCGGGCAGGTGCGTGAGGGCGCCCGAGTGTGCTGTCGATGTCGCGGAGCACCGCGACAGGGTCCCGGCACAGGTCGGCCGCGACGTAGCCTCGCCTCGTCCACCCGGCGGCCGTCAGTGCCCGGTCCCGTCGGAGATCCCTCGCGTGAGCCTGCGCCGTGCGGTGGACGCCACCGTCGTACTCGTGCAGCACCCGCGTCGCGGGGAGCCACAGGTCGCCCCGCGCCACGAACACGCCGTCCGCCGTCCGGACGACGTGCTGCGGGATCACCGGCGCACCCACGGTGACGTGCAGCAGGCGCAGCACGGTCTCCCACGGTGACTCGCTGCGAGGATCCGCGAGGCCGAGCGCCCGACGCAGCAACGGCGCACCCCGGCCGCGTTGCCCGACCACCTCCGCGATCTCGTCGGCAGCGCAGCCGCCGCGCAGGGCGGAGTCGACCAGCACGACCAGGTCGAGCAGCCCGAGGTCGCGTGCGCACGCGAGCAGCGCGGTCGCCGGTGTCGCCACCCGGACGCCGTCGACGCGGATCGCGGGCACGTCGCGTGCGACGCGGGTCACGCGGACCCCCTCGCGCCGGGACCGCGGCTGGGCGCCCGGTTGGTCGACCAGCACCGGGAGGTCGGCAGGGAGCGCAGGCAGCCACCACCGTGCAGACGCGCGGCCGTGAGGTGCGAGAACGCTGCGGACGCGGGCAGCACCGCCTGCCACGCGGCGAGGTCCACCGTCGAGGGGCGCCGGTGCAGCCCGTGCGCGACGCGGACCCAGCCGGGCCCGCACCTGCGCCCTACGAGCACCCCGTGCGAGCCGTCCCTGTCCACCGGACGAGCCTCGCGCACCCACGAGCACGACGGAGGCACCGCACGCAGACCTCGTGGACGACGTTCCCGCAGGCGGCGCCTGTGGTCGGGTCGGCAGGCCCGGACGGAAGTGGTCAGGTCTGCCGATCCGTGGGTGCGGAAGTGGTCACGTCCGCGACCACATCCGGCTGCGCTCGGCGCCGGGGACGGGTCGGCCCCGCCCTGGAGGGGAGGGCGGGGCCGACGGTGACGCGCGCGTGGCGCGTCGGTACGGGTGGGTCAGCGGCAGCTCACCGCGACCGCGCCGGTCGGGGCGGAGCCGGAGCCGATGAACCCGTAGGTCACGGTCTGCCCGGCGCCCAGCCGGCCGTTCCAGGCCGCGTTCGTGGCGGTCACCGTGCTGCCGGTGCTGCTGAACGTGGCGCTCCAGCCCTGCGAGACGGACGCACCGCCGGGCAGGGTGAAGGAGGTCGTCCAGCCGGACAGGGCGGCGGACCCCGCCGTGACGTCGACCGTCCCCTGGAACCCGCCGGGCCACGCGTTGGAGACCGTGAGCCGCGCCGTGCACGCCCCGCCCGGGCTCGTCGTGGGCGTCGCCGTGGGGGTGGGCGTGGCGGTCGGCGTGGCGGTCACCGTCGGGCTCGCCGTCGGCGTGGGCGTCACGGTCGGAGTGACCGTCGGCGTCGGCGTCGCACCGGAGAAGAACGTGGCCGTCCGCGCGGTCGCCCTGATGCCGTGGGGGCCGTCGAAGATCAGCGTGCCCCAGGCCGTCTTCTGGGCCGGGTCGAAGTTCGTGACCATGTCGAGGTACTCGACACCGCCGCCGTTGCCCGACCACGACCAGCCGTAGTAGCCGATGCCGCGCGCGACGGCCTCCCGCATGATCGTCGCCTCGTCGGGGTTGCCGTCCGAGTGGTCGTGCCCGAACTCGCCGATGACGAGCGGCAGGTCCTTCGCCGCGAAGGCGTCCAGGTAGGACGTGATGGTGGACGCCTGGGCGTACACGCCGTACATGTGGACGGAGAACAGGGTGTTGTGCTCGGGGTCGGCGGCGGCGACGGTGGCGGCCGTGTCGCGCATGACGCCCTTCCAGTCCTGGCCCCAGTTGGGTGCGTCGACGACGATGTTGTGACGCAGGCCGGCCGCGCGGACCTTCTTGATGGCGTTGGCCGTGTCGGTCGTCCAGGCGGTGACCTGCGGCTCGTTGTTGCCCGTCGGCTCGTTGCCGATGTTGATCTGGATGAAGTCCTCGGTGCCCTGCAGCGCGGACCTCAGCGAGATGAAGTAGTCGGCGGCGGTGTCCAGGCTCACGGCGCCCGACTGCTCGCCGTAGCCGGTGGTGTCGTGGTTCTCGAGCATGCAGACCAGCTGGTTGGCCCGGCACAGGGCGATGACGTTCGCGACGTCGGTCGCGTCGTTCTCGGTCCAGCGGTCGCCGCCGGACAGCACGACGCGCAGCGCGTTGGCGCCGGCGGCCCGGATGGCAGGGATCGCCGTGGGTGTCTGCGAGGTGTACCAGGTGTGCGCGTGGCTGACGCCGCGCGCGACGAAGGGGGTGCCGTTCTGCTCGACGAGCCGGGCGCCCGAGATGTGCAGGCCGACGGGATCGGCCGCGGTGGCGGTGGTGGCGGCGGTGGTGATCCCGCCGACCACCAGGAGCGCGGTGGCACAGGCTGCTGCCGCGCGCAGGGAGGTGCTCTTCATCGACGTCCTCGTTCCGCGAAAGGTGTCCGGGGTCCGCCGTCGCCGCCGACGTGCGGCGGGACGGGGGTGCGGGCGTCAGAAAACCAGCGGGCCCCGGGCCCCTCCATCGGTGAAGCGTTTCGCCGCGACATCAGGCGAAGCGCTTCTCCTGCGGACCCGGTGTCGGACGGGCACGGCGGCCGCCTGCCGGGCGTCCCGGACGGCGAACGGCCCGGGACGACGTGCGTCCCGGGCCGTCACGACGGACCGCGCTCAGTCCTCCGACGCCGCGACCGGCGTGGCCAGCCCCTGCGCGATGAGGTCCATCACCGACGAGTCGGCCAGGGTCGTCGAGTCCCCGACCTGCCGGTTCTCCGCCACGTCACGCAGCAGGCGCCGCATGATCTTGCCGGACCGGGTCTTGGGCAGCTCCGCCACCACGAGGATCTGGCGCGGCTTGGCGATCGGGCCGATCTCCTTGGCGACGTGCGTGCGCAGCGTCTCCTGGACCGTCGCCGCGTCGGCCGCGTTGCCCTCGACCACGTCGCTGCGCAGGATCACGAACGCCACGACCGCCTGCCCGGTCGTCTCGTCGGTCGCGCCGACCACGGCGGCCTCGGCGACCCACGGGTGCGACACGAGCGCCGACTCGATCTCCGTGGTCGACAGCCGGTGGCCCGACACGTTCATGACGTCGTCCACCCGGCCGAGCAGCCAGATGTCGCCGTCGTCGTCCTTCTTCGCGCCGTCCCCGGCGAAGTAGAGCCCGGCGAAGCGCGACCAGTACGTGTCCTTGTAGCGCTCCGGGTCGCCCCAGATCCCGCGCAGCATCGACGGCCACGGCTCGGTGAGCACGAGGTAGCCGCCGCCCCCGTTCGGCACCGGCTGCGCGTCGTCGTCGACGACGTCCGCGGCGATGCCGGGCAGGGGCACCTGCGCCGAACCTGGTTTGGCCGCGGTGACGCCGGGCAGCGGGCTGATCATGATCGCGCCCGTCTCGGTCTGCCACCAGGTGTCGACGACGGGGGTGCGGTCCCCGCCGATGACGCGGCGGTACCACATCCACGCCTCCGGGTTGATCGGCTCGCCGACCGAGCCGAGCACGCGCAGGGACGACAGGTCGAACTTCCCGGGGATCTCCGCACCCCACTTCATGCAGGTGCGGATCGCGGTCGGCGCCGTGTACAGGATCGTCACGCCGTACTTCTGCACGATCTCCCACCAGCGGCCGCGGTGCGGCGTGTCCGGCGTGCCCTCGTAGATGACCTGCGTCGCGCCGTTGAGCAGCGGCCCGTAGACGACGTACGTGTGCCCGGTGATCCAGCCGACGTCGGCGGTGCACCAGTACACGTCCGTCTCCGGCTTGAGGTCGAAGACGTTGAGGTGCGTGTACGCGGCCTGCGTGAGGTACCCGCCGGTCGTGTGGAAGATGCCCTTCGGCTTCCCCGTGGTGCCGGACGTGTAGAGGATGAACAGCGGGTGCTCGGCGTCGACGTCCACGGGCGTGTGCTCGGGCGACGCCGCCTCGACCGCGTCGTGCCACCAGACGTCCCGACCCTGCGTCCACTCCACCGGCTGGCCCGTACGACGCACGACGAGCACGTGCGCCACGCTCGGCGCGCCCTTCGCGAGCGCCTCGTCGACCGCCGGCTTCAGCGCCGACGGCTTGCCGCGACGGAACCCGCCGTCGGCGGTCACGACGAGCTTGGCCTCGGCGTCGAGGATGCGTGAGCTGAGCGCCTCGGCGGAGAAGCCGCCGAACACCACGGAGTGCGGCGCTCCGATCCGCGCGCACGCGAGCATCGTCACGACCGCCTCGGGGATCAGCGGCAGGTAGATCGCCACCCGGTCGCCCGTGCGGACGCCCAGCGCGGTCATCGCGTTGGCCGCCCGTGACACCTCGCGCAGCAGGTCGGCGTAGGTCAGGGTGCGGGTGTCACCGCCCTCGCCCTCGAAGTGCAGGGCGACGCGGTCACCGCGGCCCTCCTCCACATGGCGGTCCACCGCGTTGTACGCGGCGTTGAGGCGACCGTCGGCGAACCACCGGGCGAACGGCGCGTCCGACCAGTCGAGGGTCTGCGTGAACGGCGTCGACCACGTCAGCAGATCGCGCGCCTGGTCGGCCCAGAACCCCGGGCGGTCGGCGTTCGCCCACGCGTAGGCGTCGGCGGTGGCGTTGGCCTGGGCGGCGAACTCGGACGACGGAGGGAAGCGGCGCTCCTCCGACAGCAGGTTCTCCAGGCCGTGGGCGCCCGGGGAGTTCGGTGGTGCGTCGGTCGGCGGGGCGGCAGACGGTTCGGTCACGTTGTCTCCTACGCAGCGGCTTCGGTGCGACGGTGGGGCTGACCTGTGCGGTCTCGTCAGGGGACCTTAGTCCCGGAGGTCCGGTTCGCGCACCGTGCTGCGGAGATGCGGTGACGTCAGGCCGTCCTGTTGCGCTCGCGGAAGGTGCCCAGACGCACGCCGTGCCGCCGCGCGAGCGCGGTGACCACACCGCCGGCGAGCAGGAGCACGGCCGCGGCGATGGTGGTGCCGGAGGTGCCCGCGACGGTGACCTGCGTGGCCGTCCGGCTCCAGGCGTCCGCGTCGACCACCTCGAGCGTGGTGGCGCGCGCGATGCCCGGCGCGTACAGCTGGATGCCTCCCAGCGCCCCGAGGAGCAGCCCCGCCGTGACGGGCACGGCGGCCGTCCACAGGCCCAGGACGAGCAGCGCCGCGAGGAGCAGCGCGCCCGCGCTGACCAGCACGATCCCGAGCAGCTCGAGCGAGGCGTCCCAGCCCTCGACCTGGACGTCGAGGATGCGGCTCTGCCCGAGCAGCAGCAGGCCGATCGCGGCCGGCGCGAGCACCAGGCCGACCAGCACCCCCAGCACGTGCGTACCGGCGTGCGGCGTGCGCGGCGCGTGGGGGTCCGGGAAGAGCTCGTCGTCGGTCTCGGGGCGCTCGGGTGCGTCGTCCGGACGGCCGCGGGCCCCGGCCCCGGTGGGCGTGTCCCCGGCGGTGGCGTCACGTGCGGGTGCACCGGGCGTGGCCGGCGAGTCCCCGGGTGTGGCCGGTGCGGTGGGCGCACCGTCCGTCGAGGTCGGCGGCGCCGTCCGTGCGGGCCCGGACGCGACGACGGGGTCGGGTCGCTCGCTCCCGGGTGTCGAGGCGGTCGCAGGCCGGGGCGGCGTGGGGGCGGGCCGCTGCACCGCGTGGCGGCCGGTGTCGGTGTCCGCGGCCTCGCTCGGCGTCGCACGCGTCTCGCCGGCGTCGCCGGGGCGCTGGGGGTCCGTGGTGCTCACGCGTGCTCCTCGTGGTCGCGGTGCGCGTCGGGGACGCCTGCTCGGCCACGGTATTGCGCCCGCCGGTTGTGCGCCTCGCGGCGCGCGGGCCGTGGCGGTGGGGGACCTAGGTCCCCGCGGTCGCTCGCGGGCCCGCGGGCGTAGACGGGAGCACCATCCGTTGGCGCTCCCTGGCATGACGTTGGTCCCTCGGGGCCCGAGCGACCGCCCTCCACGATGTGCGTCATGCCCAACGCAGGGCGCTGACCTGGGAGGACTCCTGATGAGGTGGCTGGACAAGAGTCGTACGGTCGCGCCGCGCGGCTACAACCGGTGGCTCGTGCCACCGGCTGCGCTCGCGGTGCACCTGTCGATCGGACAGGTGTACGCGTTCTCGGTCTTCAAGAACCCGCTGCTCGATCGGTTCGGGACCAGCCACACCTCGGTGGCCGTGATCTTCTCGATGGCGATCGTCATGCTGGGCCTGTCGGCGGCGTTCGGCGGCAAGTGGATGGAGCGCAACGGACCGCGCAAGGCGATGGTGCTGTCGGCCGTCTGCTGGGTGACCGGGTTCCTCGTGGCGGCGCTCGGCGTCTCGCTCGGCCAGCTGTGGGTGGTGTACCTCGGCTACGGCCTCATCGGCGGCATCGGCCTGGGCATCGGCTACATCTCGCCGGTGTCGACGCTCATCAAGTGGTTCCCCGACCGTCCGGGCCTCGCCACGGGACTGGCGATCATGGGCTTCGGGGGTGGTGCGCTCGTCGCCTCGCCGCTGACCGCCAAGCTGCTCGAGACGTACGCGCCCACGCCGTCCGAGGCGATCGTGCCCACGCTGCTGACGCTCGCGGCGATCTACGCCGTGCTCATGACGTGCGGCGCGGTGACGATCCGCGTCCCGGCGCCGGGCTGGCGGCCTGACGGCTGGACCCCGCCCGTCGCCGGCACCAACCGCATGCAGTCGCACGCGGACGTGCGGGTCGCCAACGCGGTGCGCACGCCGCAGTTCTACCTGCTGTGGATCGTGCTGTTCACCAACGTCACGGCCGGCATCGGGATCCTCGAGCAGGCGTCGCCGATGATCCAGGACTTCTTCCCGGCGGTCACCGCCGCGACGGCCGCCGGGTTCGTCGGGCTGCTGTCCCTGGCGAACATGGGCGGCCGGTTCGTCTGGTCGACCACGTCCGACAAGCTCGGCCGCAAGCGGACGTACATCATGTACCTCGGCGTGGGGGCGCTGCTGTACGGGTGCCTCGCGGCCGTCGGCGCCTCGGCGGTCGGCCTGTTCGTCGGCCTGACGTTCGTGATCGTCAGCTTCTACGGCGGCGGCTTCGCGACCATCCCCGCGTACCTGAAGGACCTCTTCGGGGAGCTCGAGGTCGGGGCCATCCACGGGCGCCTGCTCACCGCGTGGTCCGCGGCGGGCATCGCCGGACCGCTCATCGTCAACGGCATCGCCGACGCGCGCAGCGCGCAGGGTGTCACGGGCGCCGAGCTGTACCTGCCGTCGCTCGTCACGATGTGCGCGGTGCTCGTCGTGGGCTTCGTCGCCAACATGCTCGTCCGCCCGGTCGCGGCCCACTTCCACGAGCCTGCCGCCGACGCCGCCGTCGTCACCCCCGCCGAGCCCGTGGGCGTCGGCGCCACCACCGAGGAGACCCGATGACCACCACCCGGCAGCAGGGCGCGGACGAGTCCGTCGCCACGGACGACGTCGCCACGGACGTCGCCACGGTGAAGGGTGCGCCGGTGCGCGCCATGGCGCTCGCGCTGTGGGTCGTGGTCGGCTCGCTCCTCGCGTACGGGGTCGCCCAGACCGCCCTGAAGGCGTCCGCGCTCTTCGGCTGAGACCACGCGGCCACGCGCCGCCGTCGCACACCCGTGCGACGGCGGCGCTTTCGTGCGTCCGGGGCCCTCGCACCTCGTTCGGAAGGGGTCGCTGGACCTGCCTGAACCGGTACATTTGCCCGCGTCCGCCGCGGGGGAGCGATCCCACGAGCGGTCGTCATCTGTTCGTTATCGCAGGTTCTTGACTGTGCACTGCCTTGACGCCTAGCGTCCCGACACATCAACGGCTGTATCGTTAATACTCGGTACATGTCGCGATGAATCCGACGTGCCGCCGGCGACGATGCCGGCGGTCCGCCGGGCCGACGACGGACCGCAGATCGGGCGGGGTCGCCGGTGCTCGTTCCCTGCTCCAACGCCCGGGTCGTGGCCTGGGACGGATCTCGAAGAGGAGAGCCCTGATGGCACGTGCGGGAAACCTGGCAGGACGGCGGACGCGCTCGGCGCGAGCCGCCGGTGCGCTGACGCTGGTGGGTGCGCTGGCGCTTGCCGCCTGCGGCAGCGGGGACGGCGGGGAGACCACCGCCGACGGTGAGTCGAAGGACCTGGAGTGCTCGTCCGAGTCGGTGGCCGACGAGCAGTGGAAGGCCGCGGAGCCGCGCGAGTTCTCGCTGCTCTGGACGGACTGGGCGGACTACCCGATCACGGACACGTGGGAGTTCTTCGACGAGGTCGAGAAGCGGACGAACGTCAAGCTCAAGCTGACGAACATCCCGTTCAGCGACCACGAGGAGAAGCGCTCGCTGCTCATCAGCGCCGGCGACGCGCCGCAGATCATCCCGCTCATCTACACGGGCGAGGAGCAGCAGTTCGCCGCGTCCGGGGCCGTCGTGCCGCTGAGCGACTACGCGGACTACATGCCGAACTTCAAGAAGTACACCGAGGAGTGGGACCTCGTCGACATGGTCGAGGACCTGCGCCAGGACGACGGCAAGTACTACATGACGCCGGGCCTGCACGAGGTCTCGGTCCCCATGTTCTCGATGATCATCCGCAAGGACGTCTTCGACGAGGTCGGTGCGCCGGTCCCGGAGACGTGGGAGGACCTGCAGAAGGGCCTCGAGCTCATCAAGGCCAAGTACCCGGAGTCCACGCCGCTGGCCGACGGCTTCGAGGGTGGGGCGATCACCAACTACGCGGCGCACGCCTTCGGCACGGTCGCGGGCTGGGGCTTCGGCGACGGCGCGTGGTGGGACGAGAAGGCCGGTGAGTTCGTGTACGCCGGTACCACCGACGGCTACAGGGACATGCTCACCTACTTCAACGGGCTGACCGAGAAGGGCCTGCTCGACACCGAGTCCTTCACCGCGGCTGACAGCGGCGGCGGCACGGTGACCGAGAAGGTCGCGTCCGAGAAGGTCTTCGCGGCCTCCGGTGGCTCGTGGACCGTCCAGGAGTTCGCCACGGCGCTCGACGCGGCCGGTGTCACGGACTACGAGCTCGTCCAGATCGCGCCCCCGGGCGGCCCGGCCGGCCAGATGGTCGAGCCGCGCAACTTCTGGAACGGCTTCATGCTCACGGCTGACGCCGCGAAGGACGAGAACTTCTGCGACCTGCTGCACTTCACGGACTGGCTGTACTACAACCCCGAGGCCCGTGAGCTGATCCAGTGGGGCGTCGAGGACAAGCACTACACGAAGGACGCCGAGGGCAAGTACACCCTCAACCCGGAGTACACGCTGAAGCAGCTCAACCTCAACCCGTCGGGGACGATCGACCTCAAGAAGGACCTCGGCTTCGCGAACGACGTGCTCACCGGCTCCACCGAGTCCGTCGAGCTGAAGATGTCCTACAACACCCCGGCGTACGTCGACTACATCGAGGCCATCCAGGAGACCCGGACGCCGCGCGACCCGTTCCCGCCGCACCCGCTGGACGAGGCGGAGCTCGAGCAGTCCTCGCTGCTCGGCACGCCGCTGAAGGACACGGTCGACACGGCGACGCTCGCCTTCATCCTCGGGCAGCGCGACCTGTCGGAGTGGGACGACTACGTGAGCGGCCTGGAGGGCCAGGGCCTGTCGGGCTACATGGACCTCATCAACGGGGCCTACGAGCGGGCCAACAGCTGATCCTGAGCTGACGCTCCACCCGGCACGGTGGGCCGGTCCCTGCGACGGGGCCGGCCCACCGGGCCTCCGATCCCGCTCACGAAGGAGTGAGACATGAGCGCAGCTCATGCGACGGGCGACGCCCTCGCGACGACGACGCCGCCCGCGGGCACCGTCGCGGCGTCCCCGGAACGGCCGGTCCCGCCGCAGCGGCGGCGCACCGGCATGGTGAACTGGCGGATCGCGCTGCGGCGAGACTGGGTCCTGTACGCGATGGCCCTGGTCCCCGTGCTGTTCCTGCTGGTCTTCCGGTACGTGCCGATGTTCGGCAACATCATCGCGTTCCGCCGATTCCGACCCGGCGGCAGCGTCTTCGGTGACGAGTGGGTCGGCATGCGGTACATCCAGCTGTTCCTCAACGACCCGAACTTCTGGAACGTCTTCGGCAACACCGTCATCCTCGGCGGCCTCACGCTGCTCTTCTGCTTCCCGCTCCCGATCGTCCTCGCGCTGTTGCTCAACGAGGTCCGCAAGACGGCCTTCAAGCGCGTGATCCAGTCGATCTCCTACCTGCCGCACTTCCTGTCGGTGGTCATCGTCGTCGGCATGGTCATGCAGCTGCTGTCGCTGCAGGGCACCGTCAACCAGCTCATCGAGGCGACGGGCGGGGACGCGATCCCGTTCCTGCAGCGCGCCGAGTGGTTCCGCACGGTCTACGTCGGCTCCGAGATCTGGCAGACCGTCGGCTGGGGGACGATCCTCTACCTCGCCGCCCTGACCACGGTGGACGCCTCGCTGTACGAGGCCGCCCGCATCGACGGCGCCGGCCGGCTGCGCCAGACGTGGCACGTCACGCTGCCGGGCATCCGGCCGACGATGATCACGCTGCTCATCCTCAACATCGGCCTGTTCCTCAACGTCGGGTTCGAGAAGGTCCTCCTCCTGTACAACCCGCTGACCTACGCCACCGGTGACGTCGTCTCGACGTACCTCTACCGCGTGGGTCTCGTGTCCAACAACTTCAGCTACGCGACGGCCATCGGCCTGTTCCAGGCGATCATCGGCCTCGTGATGATCCTCTCCGCGAACTTCCTGTCGCGCCGAGTGGTGGGAGCAAGCCTGTGGTGACTCAGAGCGCCCTGACAGCGGGCCCGGACGCCGTGGGCGGAAAGCCCGTCGGCCCCCGGGACTCGAAGGGATACAAGGCCTTCACCTGGTTCAACGGCACGTTCCTCGTGCTGCTGTGCGGCCTCATGCTGTACCCGTTCGTCACGGTCCTCGCGCAGTCCTTCAGCAGCGCGGGCGCCGTCAAGGCGGGGCTGGTCAACGTCTGGCCGATCGGCTTCAACCTCGACACGTACAAGGTCGTCATCGCGAACGACCTCTTCTGGTCGTCGTACCGCAACACCGTGGTCTACACGCTCGTCGGGACCACGATCGCCATGGTGCTCACCACGCTCCTGGCGTTCGTGCTGGCGAGGAAGAACCTGCGCGGGCGCAACGTGCTGATCGGCATCGCCGTCTTCACGATGTTCTTCAACGGCGGCCTGATCCCCAACTACGTGCTGATCCAGACCCTCGGTCTGAAGAACACGATGTGGGCCGTCGTCCTGCCGGGGGCGATCTCGGTGTTCAACCTGCTGGTCATGAAGTCGTTCTTCGAGAACATGGCCTCCGAGCTGGAGGAGGCCGCGCAGATCGACGGGCTCGGCTGGTGGGGGATCTTCCGTCGGATCGTGCTGCCGCTGTCGAAGGCGGTGATCGCCACGATGATCCTCTTCTACTCGGTGGCGATCTGGAACGACTGGTTCGCCGCGTTCCTCTACCTGGACAAGCAGGAGCTGTTCCCGGTGACGCTGTACCTGCGCAACATGATCGCGGGCGCCTCGTCGGCCGCCTCCCAGGGTGCGGCGGCCGCCGGCTCCACCAAGGAGGCGATCTCGGCGAACATCCAGGCCGTGACGATGATCCTCACGATCATCCCGATCCTGTGCATCTACCCGTTCGTCCAGCGGTACTTCGTGTCCGGCATCATGCTCGGCTCCGTCAAGGGCTGACCACGACGCGCCCCGGCGGGCGGCACGGCCGCCGGGAGCCACGACAGGGCGCGACCCCGGCGAGGACTCCTCGCCGGGGTCGCGTGCGTTCAGGGGCGGGCGGCGCGGACCGTGGCGATCGCGCCGGTGTCGGCCCGGGCGGACGCGCCACCGGCCTCCGCCTCCGCCGCGGCGCGGACGGCGGCGGCCACCGCGGTGGTCGCCTCGGGGTTGAAGACGCTGGGCACGATGTAGGTGGGGTTGAGCTCGTCCGGGTGGACGACGGACGCCAGCGCGCGCGCCGCGGCGAGCAGCATCGACTCCGTCACCGAGCGGGACTGTGCGTCGAGCAGCCCGCGGAACACGCCGGGGAACGCCAGCACGTTGTTGATCTGGTTCGCGAAGTCCGAGCGACCCGTGCCCACGACCGCCGCGTGACGCGCCGCGTCGTCCGGGTCGACCTCGGGGCGGGGGTTGGCGAGGGCGAACACGATCGAGTCGGGTGCCATCCGGGCGACGTCGTCACCGGTGATGACGTCGGGCGCGGACAGGCCGATGAAGACGTCCGCGCCGGCGACCGCGTCCCGCAACGTGCCCGTGACGCCGCGCTGGTTGGTCGCCTCGGCGGTCCAGCGCAGCGCGGGGCTCAGGCCGGGCCGGTCACGGTGGATCACGCCGTCGACGTCGGCGACGACGACGTCCCGTGCGCCCGCGGCCAGCAGCAGCTTGAGCACGGCGGTCCCCGCCGCCCCGGCGCCCGACATCACGACGCGCACCTCACCGATCCGCTTGCCGACGACCTGCAGGGCGTTCTCCAGCGCCGCGACCACCACGATCGCCGTGCCGTGCTGGTCGTCGTGGAAGACCGGGATGTCAAGCCGCTCGCGCAGCCGACGTTCGATCTCGAAGCAGCGTGGCGCCGAGATGTCCTCGAGGTTGATCCCCGCGAACACCGGCGCGATGGCCACCACCGTCTCGACGATGCGGTCGACGTCCGTGGTGTCCAGGCAGATGGGGAAGGCGTCGATGTCCGCGAACCGCTTGAAGAGCACGGCCTTGCCCTCCATGACGGGCAGCGCAGCCAGCGGCCCGATGTCACCCATGCCCAGCACGGCCGTGCCGTCCGTGACGACCGCGATGGTGTTGCGCTTGATCGTCAGGCGGCGCGCGTCCTCGGGGTGGTCGGCGATGGCCTGGCAGACGCGCGCGACCCCCGGGGTGTACGCCATCGACAGGTCGTCCCGGTTGCGCAGCGGCACCTTCGACTCGATGGACAGCTTGCCGCCCAGGTGCATGAGGAACGTCCGGTCGGAGACCCGCTGGACCACCACACCGTCGAGGCCCTCGAGGGCGCTGACCACGTCGGCCGCGTGCGCGGTGTCGCGGGTCGCGCACGTGACGTCGACCGTCATGGTCTCGTGGAAGGACGCCGTCACGTCCAGCGCGGTGACGATCCCCCCGGCGCGCTCGATGGCCGTGGTGAGGTCCGAGACGGCGGTGGGCCGGGCCTGCACCTCCAGCCGGGCGGTGATGGACGACGACACGGACGGCGCGGAGACCATGGGGCCATTGTGGTGGTTCGAGGGCCGGTGTCGCCCTTCGACGCCCCGTGGACGTGGTCGCGCTCGGTGTGGGCCGGGGGCCGGTGGCCGGCGCGTAGCATCGGCGCGTGCCCGTCCCTCCCTTCGTCCTGGCCCTGCGTGAGCGTGTGGGGCACGACCTGCTCTGGTTGCCGGGCGTGACCGCGGTCGTGCTGCGCGAGGACGGGCCGCGCCCGCAGCTGCTGCTCGTGCGCCGGTCCGACACCGGTGAGTGGACGCCCGTGACGGGGATCGTCGACCCGGGGGAGGAGCCGGCCGTCGCCGCCGTGCGCGAGGTGCTCGAGGAGGCCGACGTCGTCGCGACGGTGCAGCGGCTCGCGCAGGTGGGCGTCGTCGGGCCCGTGGTGTACGACAACGGCGACCGGGCGCAGTACGTGGACCTGACGTTCCGGTGCCGCTGGGTCTCGGGCGACCCCTTCCCGGCCGACGGTGAGAACACCGACGCCCGGTGGTTCGACCTCGACGCGCTGCCGGTGATGGAGGCGTCGATGTCCGCCCGCGTCGCCGCGGCGCTGCCCGCGCGCGGCGAGGCGCTGTTCACCGCATGAGCGGCTCGCCGCACGCGATCGGGCCGGGTGGCGCGCACGGGTGCCCGCCCGCCGACGCGCTCGCGGCCGTCGCCGGGCTGCCGGGCGTGGCTGCCGCGGTGGACCTCGCGCGCGCGGCGTGCGAGGAGCTGCGCTGGCACGAGGCGTTCCGGCGTCGGTGGCGTGAGGTGCGGGCCGAGGCGGGCCTGCGGGCGGCGGCGGCCTCGGCAGCGCTCGACGGTGCGCCCGTCGGCGTCGAGGCGCTGCGCGCCTGGGCGACCGGCACGGCGGCACCCGCCGGGGGCGTCGACGCGGTCGCTGCGGGTGCGCTGCGCGCGCAGGCGGTCGTCGAGGCGCAGCTCCCGGCACTCGGGTCGCGTGACCCGGGACCGGGCGCCCCGCTGCCGCAGGTGCTGGCGCGGCTGCACGCCGCCGCCGCGGCCGACGTGCTGCCGGCCGATGAGGTCGGGCGGCCGCGCAGCGGACCTCCCGGCGACCTGCGCGGACTCGGGGCGGCGCCGGCAGCCGAGGTGGCGGCGGCGCGCGTCACGGGTGTGCTGCGCGACGCCGCGGCCACCCGGGCGCCGGCCCTCGTCGTCGCGGCGGTGGTGCATGCGGAGCTGTTGACGGCCCGGCCGTTCGCGGGGGCCAACGGCGTCGTCGCGCGTGCGGCCGCGCGCCTGGTGGGGGCGCGCACGGGGCTCGACCCGACGGGCTCGGTGCTGCCGGAGGTCGTGTGGCAGGAGGGGCCGTCGGTGTACCTCGCCGCGGCCGCGCGGTACGCGACGGGTGAGGCCGACGCCGTCGCGCAGTGGGTGGTCGCGTACGGGCAGGCCGTCGTCGGTGGGGCCGGTCACGCGCGGCGCGTGGCCGACGAGGTGCTCGCGGGGCGGCGCGCTTAGGTCAGCGTCGTCGTCCTCGGGCACGGAAACGGACGGCGGCGCCCCTCGGGACGCCGCCGCCGCACTGAGGACCGACGTGGAGTGATCAAAGCGGGCAACATCATGGTTCGCTCCGGGGCCAGCCCGGTCGACCTGCCCATAGGTGGGCCACTCCGCCCGTGGGTGCTCCCTCGGTCGTTCAGTTGTGGTCCTGTCCTACACCCGGGCCACGCGCACGGGCAACTGTCGCGGGTGTATTGCCAGGTCAGGGACGTTTTGTCGGCCGGATGTCGAGATCTGCGTACCGTCAGGCGGACCGCGAGCGCCGTCGCCACCACACCAGCGCCAGCGCGACCAGGGCCACCCCTGTGAGGACCGCGCCGGTCGTCACGCGCACCTGAGCGTCCAGCCGGCGCAGCGGCACGGGCCGGCGGAAGGTCAGCACGTCCCAGCCGTGGTCGGCGGCCAGGCGACGCAGCGCGCGGTCCGGGTTCACCACGTGCGCGTGGCCGACGGCCGCCAGCATCGGCGCGTCGGTGACGGAGTCGGAGTACGCGGAGCAGGCGGCGAGGTCGTACCCGCGGGTCTCCGCGAGCTCGCGGATGGCGACTGCCTTGTTCTCGCCGTACGCGTAGAAGTCGATCGCGCCCGTGTAGCGGCCGTCCGCCACGCCCATCCGGGTCGCGATGACCGCGTCGGCGCCGAGCATCTGCGCGATCGGCTCGACGACCTCGGTGCCGGACGCGGACACCACCACGACGTCGTGGCCGGCGGCGTGGTGGGTGGCGATGAGCTCGACGGCCTCGGCGTAGACGGTCGGGTCGATCGACTCGTGCAGCGTCGCGCGCACGATCGTCGACACCTGCTCGACGTCCCACCCCACGACGGACCGGGAGAGGGTCGCGCGCAGGCGTTCCGTCGACGTCTCGCCCGCACCGCCGAGGAGGTAGGCGAGCTGCGCGTACGCGGACGCCACCACCGAGCGTCGGGTCAGCAGACCCTCGGCGAGGAAGCCGCGGGAGAAGGCGGTGGCCGACGACGTCGCGATGATCGTCTTGTCGAGGTCGAAGAACGCGGCCACGCGCGGGGGGCGCGCGCGCGGGTGGGCGCGACGCGCCGTGTCGGCGGGTTGCTGGTCGACCATGACGCTCCGCGGGGCCGGGGGCAAGGGCGAGGACCTGACCTGCGCGAGCGTAGCGGCGACGTCCGACACGCGCGTGCGTTCGGGGTCAGTCCGGGGTGTCGCGGTCGCGGCCGCCGGGCAGGTCGGTGCAGTCGACGTCGACGGGCGGGTGCGCCAGGAGGTAGCCGCGCGCGCCCGCGTCACCGTGCAGGTGGTCGCGCAGCGGGGCCCAGTGGTCCCGGCCGATGAGCACGGGGTGGCCCGGCGCACCGCCGAAGACCGCGCGGCGCAGGTCACGCGGCCCGACGCGAGCGGCGGTCACGCGGGCCACCGCGCGGTCGTCGAGGTCGGGCAGGTCGACGAGGGTGACGACGACGGCCACGTCGCCGGGGGAGCCGGCGAGTCCCGCCGCGAGGGACGCGCCCAGGCCGGCCGCCCACTCCGACGCCACGACGACCTCGGCGCCCGGCGGCACGAGCGCGCGCGCCTCGTCCGCCGCCGCACCGAGGACGACACGGACGCGGGCGCACCCGCCGCCGAGCAGCGCGTCGTGCGCGCGCCACAGCCACGGCACGCCCGCGGGCGTCACGCACAGCGCCTTGGGCCGGCCCATGCGCGTCCCGGCCCCCGCGGCCAGGACGAGCCCCAGCAGCGGTTCAGGCACGCCCGGCCGACGGCCCGAACCGCGCGAGCACCCACTGCTCCAGCAGCTGCGCGATCGTGTACAGGACGAGGGACGCGAGGGTGACGACGACGACCAGCGCCCACACCTTGGTGTTCTGAGCACGGCCGACGGCGGACACGACGCCGTACCCGATGCCGCCGCCGGTGGCGAGCCACTCGGCGATGAGCGCGCCCGTGATCGCGCCCGGCACGGAGATCCGGACGGCCGCGAAGACCGCCGGGAGTGCCGCGGGCAGCTGCACGAGGCGCAGCACGGTCCGCGGCCCGCCGCCCAGGACGGTCACCACGTCACGCATCTGCGGGGACGCCGAGCGCAGCCCCAGCACGATGGTCACCAGCGCGGGGAACAGCACCACGATCCCGCTCATCACGGCGACCGACGCGACCCCCCGCCCGACCAGCAGCACGATGATCGGCGCGAGCGCGATGAGCGGCACGGAGCGCAGCAGCATCGCGACCGGCATGATCGCGCCCTCCGCGGTACGGGACAGCACGATCGCGGCGGACAGCACGAGTGCCGCCACCATCCCGACGACGAAGCCGATCGACGCGTCCGTGAGCGTCACGCCCAGCAGCCCCAGGACCTCCGTGCGGTGCTCGCCCGCCTCGGCGTCGGTCACGAGGTACTCCCACACCTGCGCCGGCCCCTTGCCGACGTACGGCGAGACGTCGAGCACGGCGAGCAGCGTCGTCCACGCGATCAGCACGACGGCGGTCGTCGCGGCCGCGTCGAGCAGGACGCGGCCGACGCGTCGCCACGCGGGGTGCGTGCGCGGTGCGTCCGGGATGGCGGAGGTGCGGGGCTCCACCACGGGAGCCCCGGCGGCCGTGGCCGGCGCGCTCACGACGCGCCCCCGGCCGCGCCGCCGCCAGCCGACCACGGCGTGACGACGCGCGCGAGCACGGCGAACAGCGCGTAGCCCGCGCCCGCGACCACGGCGCACACCAGGGCGATGCCCCAGGCCCGCTCGCCGTTGAGCGACTGCCCGGCGTTGACGAGCGCGGGCCCCACGCCCCGGTCGACACCGCCGATGTACTCGCCGAGGATCGCGCCGAGCAGGGCGGCGGGCGCGGCGACCTGCAGCGCGCCGATGATGCCGGGCAGCGCCGCGACGAGCCGGACCCGCACGAGCTGCTGCCACCGGCCGCCGCCGAAGACGGTCACGACGTCGAGGCTCGCCAGGTCGGCCGACCGGAAGCCCAGCACCGCACCGACGACCGTCGTGAAGAACACCGAGAGCGCCGCGAGGACGACGGCCGTGCCGGACGGCTCGCCCGACGGCGGTGGCCCGATGACGATGTAGAGGATCGGGGTGATCGCGACCAGCGGCAGGCAGTAGCTGATGACCGCGACCTGCATGATCAGCCGCTCGAGCGCCGGCACCAGCAGCACCAGCGACGCCAGCAGCAGCGCCAGGCCGTTGCCGACGACGAAGCCGCGGGCGGCCTCCTCGAGCGTGATCGACAGGTGGGTGACGTAGAACCCGAGGCCGTCGTCGACGAAGCCCCGCGCGACGCCCAAGGGTGTCGGCATCGTGGTTCCGGCCAGGACGGTGGCGGCGGCGAGCCACCAGACCGCGATGATCCCGACGACGCCGGCCGCACCGGGCGCCCAGCGGCGGGCCAGCGCGCGGACGCCCCGGGTCGTCCGGCGTGGGACGGCGGAGCTCGCGTCGGGCATCCCCACCTCGCCCGTCACGACGCTCACGCGTCCGCCCCGCCGCCGAACAGGAGCTCCGAGGCGTGGTCGTGCAGCGCGTGGAACTCCGGGGTGCGCATCATCTCCGGCCTGCGCGGGCGCGGGAGGTCGACGTCGAGGACCTCCTTGACGCGCCCGGGCCGCGCGCTCATCACCGCGACCTGGTCCGAGAGGAAGATCGCCTCCGAGATGCCGTGCGTGACCATGAGCGTGGTCGCGGGCTTCTCGGTCCAGATGCGCAGCAGCTCGAGGTTGAGACGCTGGCGCGTCATGTCGTCCAGGGCACCGAACGGCTCGTCGAGCAGCAGGACCGACGGCTGCACGACGAGCGCTCGCGCGATCGAGACGCGCTGGCGCATGCCGCCCGAGAGCTGCGCGGGCTTCGCCTTCTCGAACCCCTCGAGCCCGACGAGCCGCACGAGGTCGGCGACGAGCGCGCGGTCGACGGGCGCGCCCGCGACCTCGAAGGGCAGGCGGATGTTGGCCTCGACGCTGCGCCACGGCAGCAGCGCCGAGTCCTGGAAGGCGATGCCGAGCGCGTGCTCGGCCCGCAGCTCGACGGGGGTGCGGCCCTCGACGAGCGCCGTCCCCGTGGTGGGCTCCTCGAGCCCGGCGAGGATGCGCAGGATCGTCGACTTGCCGCACCCCGACGGGCCGAGCAGCGACAGGAAGCTGCCCTTGTCGGTGAACAGCGTCGTGTCCTGGAGCGCGGTGACGTGGCGGCGACCCGTCGTGAACGTCTTGCCCAGGCCGTCGAGGCGCACGCCGGTGCCCAGCGGACCCGTGGGGGTCCGCCGGGCACCGGCGTCGTGCTGCACGTTCGTCAACGTCGGCTCACTTCGCCAGGTCCGGCTGCTCCTCGAGCAGCTCGGTGAGCAGCGAGAGGTCGAACAGGTCGTCGGCCTCGAGCTCGATGCCGGCCGCGGCGAGCGTCCGGAGGTTCTGCTCGATGAGGTCGTCGGAGATGGTGAACAAGCCGTTCTCCTTCGTCTCGTCGGTCACGATCAGGTCGATCTGGATCGTGGCCTGCTGGACCTCCTTCTCCAGGTCCAGCTCGAGATCGGCCCCGTACTCCTCGACGGCGAGGCGCGCACCCTCCTCGGGGTCCGCGACGGCGTCCTTCCACCCGCGGATCTCCGCGGCGAGGAACGCCTTCACCTTCTCCGGCTCGTTCGCGATCATCTCCTGCGTCGTCACGACGGACTCGGCGACGAACGGCAGCCCGTTGTCCGCGAACAGCAGGTTGGTGACCGGGTTGCCCTCGGCCTCGACCGTGATGGCCTCGTTGGTCACGTACGCGAGGAAGCCGTCGACCTCGCCGTTGACGAGCGGTGACGGGTCGTACTCGACGGGCACCTTGGTGACCTCCGCCGGGTCGATCTCGTTGATCGCCAGGAGGGCGTCGAACAGGGCCTCGTTGGGGCCGGCCTGGACACCGATCTTCTTGCCCTTGAGGTCCTCGGGCGTCGCGATGTCCGCGCCGTCCTTCAGCGACAGGATCGTGAACGGGTTCTTCTGGAACGTCGTGCCGACGATCTTCAGCGGCGCGTCCTCCTCCGCGACGACCTGGCCGACCGAGATCGCGTTCGACAGCCCGAAGTCGGCGCCGCCGGACAGCACGATGGACTCCGTGGCGCCCGGGCCGGCGTTGAGGGTCACCGAGCTGAAGCCCGCGTCGGTGAAGTAGCCCTTGCTGTCGGCGAAGAACTCGCCCGCGAACTCCGCGTTCTTGATCCACGAGAGCTGGACCGTGATGGCGCCGTGGTCGGCGGTGTCCGCGCTCGCGTCGTCACCCGTCTCGGCGTCGGCGCCCGACGAGCAGGCGGCGAGGACGAGAGCGAGGGCGACGCCCGCGGTGGCGAGACGCGCGCGGCGCGCGCGCCGGGGGTGCTGGGGCTGGGTCATCGGCACTCCATCTGGGGGACGGGCGCGCACGGCACGCGCGCGGCGGTGAAACAGGTGTTGCGCGCGGTGACGCTACGGACGCGGCGTGTCGGGCTGTGTCGCGGTGCGTGTCCCAGGTGTAAACGACGAGCGGCGGGGGTCACGGTTCGGTATCGGACGACGCCAGGCCCTCTGGCGGGGCCAGGAGGGACGGACTCAGTAGGCCGTGCGCGCCGTCTGCGCGCGCCACGCGTCGAACGGGCGCGTGCGCTCCGGCAGCCGCAGCTCCTGCACGCGCGTGCGGTCCCACGTGTCGCGGTCCCTCGCCAGCAGGTCGTAGAACGCCGAGTCGTCGAAGCCGGCGCTGCTCGCGTCGTCCCGGTCCGCGCAGAACACCACGCGGTCCAGCCGCGCCCACAGGCACGCCGCGAGGCACATCGGGCACGGCTCGCAGGACGTGTAGAGCGTCATGCCCTCGAGCGAGAACCTGCCGGCGGCACGGCACGCGGCGCGGATCGCCTGGACCTCGGCGTGCGCGGTCGGGTCGAGGTCGCGCGTGACGCGGTTGGCGCCGACGCCCACCTCGACGTCTCCCGCGACCACGACGGCGCCGAACGGGCCGCCGCCCTCGGCGACGTTGGCGGACGCCACGTCCACGGCGCGACGCAGCCAGCGGGCGTCGGCGTCACGGGCGTCGACCGCCCGGTCGCGCGGTGCGCGGGCGGGGCGGGTGGCACCCACGGGTTCCACTGTGATCGACATGGCGGCTCCTCTCGTCGTCCTGCGTCGAGAGTGCGGGTGTGCTGTTTCGGCGCGGTTACCCTCGCGCGCCGTTCTCGAAACAAATGTCTCGTAGCGTCGCGAGGATGCTGGACCAGGCCGCGGACATCTGCCGCCGCCTCGACGCCGGTCAGCGCGTCGTGGCGGCGACGGTCGTGCGGGTCGAGGGCAGCGCGCCGCGCGCGGTCGGGTCGTCGTTCGTCGTCGGGTCCGACGGGACCGTGGCGGGCAGCGTGTCGGGCGGATGCGTGGAGTCGGACCTCGTCGAGCGCTGCCGGGGGGTGCTCGACGGCGGCCCGGCCCACGTCACGTCGTACGGGGTCGGCGACGACCTGGGCGAGCCGGGCCTGATGTGCGGCGGCACGATCACGGTGCTGGTGCACGAGGTGTCGGCGCTACCGGCGGGTGCGTTGCACCAGCTGCGGCGGGCGGCCGAGGGGCTGGACGCGTGCGTCGCGCTCGACGGCGCCGGCCGCGTCTGCACCGACGAGCCGCTGGTCACGCTGCGCACGCCGGCCGCGCACCCGCTGCTCGTCGTCGGCGCGGGGGAGCACGCGGTCGCGCTCACGCGGCTGGCCGCCGGGTGCGGGTTCGCGGTCACCGTCCTCGACCAGCGACCGCTGTTCGCGACGAAGGAGCGGTTCGGTGACGCCTACGCGGTCGTCCGCGACTGGCCCGACCGGTGGCTCGCGGCGCACCCGCTGACGGCCGCGCACGCCGTCGTCGTCCTGACGCACGACCAGCGGGTCGACGTCCCGACCCTGGTGACCGCGCTGGCGTCGCCGGCGCGGTACGTGGGGGCGATGGGCTCGCGCTCGACGCACACGCGGCGCGTCGAGGCGCTGCGCGCGGCCGGGGTGCCAGGTGCGGCACTCGCGCGGCTGCGCTCGCCGATCGGCCTGGACCTGGGCGGCTCGACGCCCGAGGAGGTCGCGCTGTCGATCCTGGCGGAGGTCGTGATGGCCCGTCACGGCGCCACGGGCAGCCCGCTGTCGACGACGACCGGCCCGGTCCACGGGCGCTGACCCGGACGAGACCGGGCCTAGCTCGCTCATCGACGCCGGTGCGACGCCCAGGCCCGGTCTCGCGGCGGATCCGTCCCACCAGGTGGGCGGTCGTCCGGGTGCCGGGCTCGGCATACCGGAGCCTAGAGTCCCGGCAAACAGTAGCCTTGTCGTCCGGCAAACAGTAGCGTTGAGGCATGTCACCAGCGAGGACGCTCTACCGGGAGCGGATCGTCGACGTCCAGCTCGACGAGTACCTGGACGAGCTCCCCGCCATCGCGATCGACGGCCCGAAAGGAGTCGGCAAGACCGCCACGGCATCTCGGCGTGCTCGCACGGTGCTGCGCCTCGACGACGAGGCGGACCTGGCGATCGTCCGCGCCGACCTCGGGCGTCTCGGCCGGGCCGACCCGCCGGTGCTCGTGGACGAGTGGCAGCGGCTGCCGGCGACCTGGGACGCGGTCCGTCGCGCGGTCGACGACGGTGCGGGCGCCGGGAGCTTCCTCCTCACCGGGTCGGCGTCGCCCGACTCACCTGCGACGCACTCCGGGGCGGGACGCGTCGTCACCCTCCGGATGCGCCCGCTGACGCTCCCCGAACGCGGATGGGGCCCCACCACGGTGTCGCTCGCCGCGCTGCTCGCCGGCCGCGACGGCATCGGCGGGACGTCGAGCCGCGTGCTCGAGGACTACGCCGACGCGATCGTCGGCGGGGGGTTCCCGGGCATGCAGGCCGTGAGCGCGCGACCACGCCGCGCACTGCTCGAGGGGTACGTCGACAGGATCGTCGACCGGGACTTTCCGGAAGCAGGACGGGAGGTGCGCAATCCATTTGGCCTCCGTCGGTGGATGCGAGCCCTGGCGGCGGCATCCGGGACGACGGCCTCGTACGAGACGATCCGGGACGCGGCCGCGGCCGGCCACGCCGACCCACCGTCGCGGGCCACGGTCCAGCCGTACCGCGACACTCTCGAGCGCATCTGGGTCTACGACCCCGTCCCGGCCTGGGACGCCCTCCCCGGCGCCGGCCTCACGCGGCTCGTGGCGGCGCCCAAGCACTTCCTCGCCGACCCGGCCCTCGCTGCGGTGCTGCTCGACGTCGACGCCGACGCCCTGATCCGCGGACAGGTCGGCCGGGTGCAGGTGCAACGCGACGGGACGCTGCTCGGCGGGTTCTTCGAGTCCCTCGTGGCGCTCACGCTCCGGGTGTTCGCGCAGGCGGCGGACGCCCGTGTCTCCCACCTGCGCACCCGAGGAGGCGAGCACGAGGTCGACTTCCTCGTCGAAGGACGCGGGCGGCGGCTGGTGGCCGTCGAGGTCAAGATGACGGCCGCGCCGACCGCCCGGGACGTCCGCCACCTGCTCTGGCTCAAGGAGCGGCTCGGTGACGCCCTGACGGACATGGTCCTGGTGACGACCGGCCGTGACGCGTACCGGCGGGCCGACGGCGTCGCGGTGGTGCCGTTGGCGCTGCTCGGCCCGTGAGATCCGCTCTCCACGGGATCGTCACGCGCGACCCGCGAGGAGTGGAGCGACCGGGGACAACCCGGTTCGCCTTAGCGATCCGGGTGAGGTGGTATTGCGGTTCCTCCCCTCCGGCCCGTGGGCGGCTAGCCTTTCGCCATGATCCGGGTCGACGAGCACCAGCGT
>JADGMW010000073.1_pt1 | contig 94824 bp, 118 predicted proteins | sample 8641801 | NCBI WGS metagenome assembly JADGMW01 (sample SAMN16272018, study PRJNA661076) | feces metagenome | isolation source: fecal sample from diarrhoea affected cattle A | host: Bos taurus | place: South Africa: Lokaleng Village, Mahikeng | collected 2019-09
CCCGAGCTCTTCACTGGTCCGTCGCCGACGATCTCACCGACACCGACATCACCGCGCTCGCACAGATGCGGATCTTCTACGGCTTCCCGCCGACCCGATAACGGCCAGACCCGCTCCAGTTCGACAATATATTGCAGTACAAAATAATTCGTCATACTCGAAGCCGAAAAGGTGCGCCCACGCGATGAACGAGGGACACTTCCGCACACAAACGCTTCGACAGTGGCCGCAAGGACAGCTCGCCCGAATCGTGGCCGACCAACGCCTTTCATGATCCGCATCGATCCAGCGAATACCCGGCAGGATGGCATTCAACTGTCTGAACACCGGCCGGCGCGGGCAATGTAGATCTCATCGGATTCAACGACAGTCGGCACCAGATACGTGCTTGCGTTCCCAGTAACCACCCAGCTTCCCCCCAGACTGTGCCCAGGACGCGCGCATACGTTGTGCAGCATGCAGATCAAACCTCGTCTCATCCGCTCTTCACCCAGCTACACACCGCGTCGCACCGCGCTCGCCGCAACAATGTTGACGGCCGGACTCCTCCTGGGCGGATGCGCCACCGACACCGCCGACACCAGCTCCGCAACCAGCGTGGCTGCGTCCTCGTCAACAGCCGCGGTCACCTCGGCGACGGCAACTGCCTCGACTGCCGACGGGGCAACAACAGCCGACACGATCTCGGCCTCAGCTACCGCCGCAGAGGCATTCCTGGCAACACTGTCCGACGACCAGCGCGAACAGCTCACCTACGCCTACGACGACGAGACGAAAACGACGTCGTGGTCGAACTTTCCGGTCACCTTCGTCGAGCGAGCAGGACTCAATCTCTCCGAACTGACCGACGAACAACAGAACGCCGCGATGAAGGTACTCGAAAGCCTCCTCAGCGAGGAAGGCTATTCCACTGTCACCGGCATCATAGGCGGCGACGAATACCTCCACGAGAACAGCTCGTCCACCGAAGACTCACTCGGCCAGTACTACATCGCTTTCTTTGGTGACCCCTCGGACACCTCCGCCTGGGAAATCCAGTTCGGAGGCCATCATCTCGGCATCAACGCCACCCTGGACGGCTCCACCGATGCGATCACGTTCGCCCCGACACACCTCGGCATCCAACCCGCCGTGTACACCGATGCCGACGGCAACGAAATCCAGCCGTTCGACGGGATCTACACCAGCGCATTTGCCTTTTACGACAGCCTCACCGACGAACAGAAAACCCGCGTCTACCAAGGTGAGACGGTCGCGAACATGGTGTGCGCACCCGGAAGCACCTGCGACTATCCCACCGGCACCGGCATTTCCGGCGCAGACCTCACCGAACAACAAAAACAACTACTGCTCGAGGTGATCGCGAACTGGGTCGGACTCGCCGACGACGAGACCACCGCCGATACGCTCGCCCAGATCGAGGCAACCCTCGACACCACGTACGTGAACTGGTCCGGCGCAACGCAATACGACATGACCCAAGGGAACGGCATCTACTTCCAGATCTCCGGACCCGATGTGTACGTCGAATTCGCCGCACAACAAGGCTCCGCCGGAGCGGACGTCGACGGAGTCACCACATCCGGCTGGGGACACGTACACACGATCTACCGAGACCCCAGCAACGACTACGCCGGCAGCGCCACCCAACAAGCAGCCAGCGGCGGCATAGGCGGCGCAGCGAACGGGGCAGGCGGACCCGGCAACGGCCAAGTACCCGCCGGCACCCCACCCAGCGGCAGCTAGCTCGCACGGGTCGCCGCCAATCGACATGGGAGGCGCTGCCTCCACGCGAAAAGGGGATGAACCATCACCCCACACGCGACACGTCATGCCGACGTTGATCGGCAATGTCGTGAGGCTCGTTCAGCACGGCGACGACGCACAGCCACACTATGGGGCACCTCTTCTACGATTCGAAACGAAGACGTGTTCGTGGCGTGCGGACACAACGAGTGGAAGAGAGAGGGCCATGTACACACAGGAGTCAGGCGCCGTGCCGACGAGGGCTGATCGCTCCGGTCTCGACAACCCCGTACACAGCTCTCTGACAGGCCTGCACTCCTACGCGTCCCGACACCTCGGCCGGGCCGCCGCTTACCGTGCCGACTTCGCCACCTTCTGCTCGGTACCAGCCGACCCCACAGCCGCAGACTGGTCCGATCTCGCCCAACTCCTCGGGAGCGGTTCTCTCGCAGACCTTTTCGACTGCCCCCATCCTCCACCACCGCACTGGAAGTCCGTCTTCGCTGTCGACGGCCTCCAAATGATCACCACCCAGACGCCCGATGCCGACGTCACAGCCCCGCCCACACCACCCGAAGGAGTCGAGGTGGTCGAACTCGGCCCAACCGACAGACCACACATGCTCGAACTGGCAGAACAAGCGCGGCCCGGCCCGTTCTACCCCCGAACCCCCGAACTCGGCACCTACCTCGGAATCCGCCGCCACGGCACCCTCCTGGCGATGGCCGGAGAACGACTCCACCCTCCTGGATGGACCGAAATCAGCGCTGTGTGCACCGCACCCGAAGCACGCGGCCACGGCTACGCAAGCCACCTCGTGCAAGCCCTGACAGCACGAATCTCTGCCCGCGGCGAAGGCACCTTCCTTCATGTCTTACGTGAGAACACAAACGCCATCGAGCTCTACACACGCCTAGGTTTCCAACCCCGCCGCACCGTTCGATTTCAGGGATTCGAGATTCCCTGACCCCGTCGCCAGTGAGCCCGGATAACAGTGCATCTCCGCGGTGACAAGGTCATCGTCGCGGCCGTTGCGCACTCCGTGACCGCTTACTGATCATTGGAGTTCCTCGCCGGATGCTTGGGGACGATTCTAGTCACAGAGCGTGTGAGGCGAGAGGGCACGCGCGCCTATTCGGAGTCCACTCAGCGGGGGTCGGGCACTCGTTGCCCACCGCCGCCGAATAGTCGACTCAGAAGGTGTATACGCAGCTAAATATTGTTGCAGTGGAAGCGTTTGTCGAGCCAGGTACGGCACCTCTCACACTTTGCTTTCATCGCCCACATCACCGCCCATGGAGTTGTCTCATCAACCGGCGCAGTGCAACTGTCAGTGTCAGAGAACCACACCCGCCCAATTCGATCTACCCGGCCCCAAACCCCTCCCTCGGCGACTTCACGCGTCCCCGAGGATCCTCCGGCGCGGCGTTGGGGCACGATGATGTGCGCGATCTCTGACAATCCATCGCCGCGCGGGCAGGCCATCCATATATTTTGTTCAACGCTCGTTCGGTGAACTGCGAAGCAACCGAACGGGTCGGGCGAGATGCACCCACATATCCCGTCAGGAGGTCTCGTAAATGCGGATCTCGGGCTCGGCCTTCAGCAGCGGCGAGAGGCCGCCGACGACGTCGCGGGTGAACAGGTCGGTGGACAGGTAGGCCTGCGCGTTCGCTGCGGTGTCGAAGCCGTGGAGGACCTGGACGTCCTCGTCGCGCGCGAGCAAATCCTTGCTGGTCGCGCCGGGAACGGTGTCGAGGAAAAGCTGCTTGTACTGCGTGTAGACCCCTGCGGCGGCGGGCCGGTCGGCTGCGTCGACCGTGAGGGTGATCTGCAAATACGCCATGGGGGACGCTCCGTTCGTGGTGGCCTTCTCAGGTGCGGCCGAAGTGGACCGCGTGCCTCCACGCTAGGAAACGACTGCAGTTCCTCGGTAGAGGAGAACCGCGAATGAAGCCATAGCGAGTGTGTATGTCGGCGTTGCCGGGTGGCGCTGGGAAGGTCAGTCCTTCGGCTCGACGAGCTGGTCGGCGAGGGTGCGCAGTTCTTCTGCGATCGGGGAATTCGGGTCCCAGACGGCCTCGTAGAAGATTTCCAGGATGCCACCTTCTGAGTCGAGGACCTCTCGGTGCGGGGCGTCGGGGGTCGTGAGCTTGGACTTGGGCAACATCGCCGAGCCGAGACCGAGATGCGACCACTCCTCGAGGACGCGGTAGCTGCCAGCCTCTCCCGGGTAAGCAGTGACCGGAAGGTCATGCTCCTTGATCAGGCTGTGGGTGAACGTCGTCAGTCCGCAGGTGTCGGGCAGCAGGATCAGTTGTCTGCCCGCGAGCTCGTCCAGGTGCGCTGGCCCCCCGCCGGGCCGGGGCTCGACGAGGACGAGAGGCTCGGAGTCGATGACCCGGTGCTCGTAGCGGGGCATCGGCTCGACGGAGGGGACAACGATGATGTCGAGCTCGCCGTCTACGAGCGCGACGCGGAGCTCACTCATGTTCGCTTCGCGCAGCACCAGCTGCCGGCGGGCATCCTGCACAGGCAGATCTGGCTGGTCGCACACGACCCGATAGGCGCTGGCGACGAGCCTTGGGTCGACGAGTGGGGAGACTCCGACCCGGATCGTGTCAGGCCGTGGCGCGTTCCAGCGCGTGGCCTCGGCGTGCACGACGTCGAGCGCGGCCAAAGCGCGCTCGATACTCGGCAGCATCGCCTCCCCGAAAGCAGTCGGGGTCACGCCGCGGGAGGAGCGGTCGAAGAGTCGCTCGCCGAGGGTGGCCTCGAGCTTGGCGATCCCGTTCGACAGCGCCGGCTGGGTGACCCCGTAGGACTTCGCTGCGGCGCTGAAGGATCCCGCCTCCGCCACAGCCCGCACGTATCGCATGCCCTCAGTGCTCATCCGCTCAGCCATACAGAGACGTTATCGCAGGATTCTCGTTGGTCACCTACCCGGGACCTCGCTGCGCTCGTAATCTGCCTTACAGCACTGTTCGAGCAGGAGGAGAAACGCGGTGGCGTCCATGGCAACGATGATGCGGGTTCACGCGCCCGGCGGCGCGCTGGTCTCGGACCAGGTCGAGGTCGGCGCGCCACCGCCGGGTTGGGTCGCGCTCGGCGTCGCCGCGAGCGGCCTGTGCCGCGCTGACCTCGGAACCGCGGCCGCCGAGAACGCCTCCGGCCCCGTGACACCGGGTCACGAGGCCGCAGGAACAATTGCCGAGGTCGGCGACGGTGTCGAGAGCTGGCAGGTCGGCGACCGCGTCGCCGTCGGATGGTTCGGCGGCAGCTGCGGTCACTGCCGCGCCTGCCGGACCGGGGACGTCGTCCACTGCCCCGACCGCCGGATCCCGGGTATCAGTTATCCCGGCGGCTGGGCCACCAGGCTGCTGGCCCCGGCCTCCGCGCTGGCGCGGATCCCGGACGAACTCGGCTTCGCCGACGCCGCGCCGATGGGCTGCGCCGGCGTGACCGTCTTCAACGCCGTACGCGACGCGGGCACGCCGACCGGTGGGAGGATCGCTGTCTTCGGTATCGGCGGCCTCGGCCACCTCGCCGTTCAGTTCGCCGCGAAGGCCGGCCACGACGTCGTCGCGATCGCTCGCGGCACCGAGAAGGAGGAAGTCGCCCGCAAACTCGGCGCCGATGCGTACATCGACAGCGCCGCGACACCGCCGGGACAGGCACTGCGCGCGCTCGGCGGCGTGGACGCGATCATCAGCACCGCCTCGTCCACCGAACCCCTCACCGAGCTCATCGAGGGGCTGCGCCCCCACGGACGGCTCGTCCTCGTCGGCGTCGACGCCGGCTCGCTCCAACTGCCCGTCGCTCCGATGGTGATGCACGCCCTCACCGTGACCGGCCACCTCACCGGCAGCCCCGCAGATACCGAGCAGGCCATGCAGTTCGCCGTCCGCAACCGGATCCGACCGATGACACAGACCTACCCGCTCGAACAGGCCCAAGCCGCGCTTGACGCCCTCCGCGACGGCGACGCCAGATTCCGCCTAGTCCTCGATGCGACCGACGGCGCGCCGGACGCCGAGGCGATCGCGTGAGCGCCGCACCGATCGTGCAGGACACCGCCCGCGCTCACCTGCAACGCCGCACCCTGGCCGTCCTCGTCGTCATGCAGATCGTCGGCACCGTCGGTGTAGGCGTTGCCCCGTCGATCGGCATCCTCGTCGCCGGCGACATCACCCAGAACGAGGCGTGGGCCGGACTCGCCCGCACCGCCAGCACCCTCGGCGCGGCGCTCATGGGCGTCCCGCTGGGGACCCTCGCGGCCCGCCGCGGCCGCCGCTTCGCCCTCGCCTCCGGGTGGTGGACCGCCGCGGCCGGCAGCGCCCTGCTCGTCGTCGCCGCTCAGGGCCGCCACGTCGTGCCCCTGTTCATCGGTCTGTTCCTCATGGGCGCGGGCCTCGCGGTCAGCCTGCAGGCCCGGTTCGCCGCCACCGACCTCGCCGAGCCCGGCCGCCACGGCCGCTCGCTCGCCCTCATCGTCTGGGTCGGCACGATCGGATCGGTGCTCGGGCCCAACCTCGCCGTGCCCGGCAGAATCGTCACCGACGCCACCGGGCTCACCCTCTACTCCAGCGCTTTCCTCATCGCCGCCATCGGCATGACGCTGGCCGGAACCATCGCCTTCGTGCTCTTGCGCCCGGACCCCCTCCTCGAGGCGCAACGCGGTACCGCCACGCCGGCCGCGGAGCGCAGCCGCGGGGCGATCGCGCGGATGATCGACGAGCTGCGCGACAATCCCGGGGCCTGCTACGCGGTTGCGGCCATCGTCTCCGCGCAGATCGTCATGGTCGCGATCATGACCATGACCCCGGTCCACCTCACCCACCAGGGCGGCTCGGTCGAGATCGTGGGCGTGACCATCAGCCTCCACATCGTCGGCATGTACGCCTTCTCCCCGCTGGTCGGCCAGCTCACCGACCGCTTCGGCCACCGGACCACCATCTTCATCGGGTTGCTGATCTTCCTCGTCTCCCTCGGCCCCGGCGCAGCGCGCCCGGACGGCACCGGCTGGATCATCGGCTCGCTCATCCTCCTCGGTCTGGGCTGGTCCTTCGTCAACGTCGCTGGCTCCGCCCTGTTCAGTTCCGTCGTCTCCGACGACACCCGCGCCTCGTCCCAGGGCGGAGTCGACGCACTGTCCAACCTCTGTGGAGCGACCGCGGCCTTCCTCGCCGGCCCACTGCTGGCGGCGACCTCATTCTCGACGCTGTCGATCCTCGCGATCCTTGCCCTCGTCCCGCTGGGCGTGCTCGTCCTCACCCGCCGTCCCCAGATGGGACAGCAGACGCCGTGACCGAGAGCTCCCTGCCTCGCCGCCGCCCTCGCCGACGCCGGACTGGACGTAGCAGTCTCGAGGCCCGCGACCGACTCGGTGGACGCGCCCATTCCTTGAGGGTCGAGGGCGGGGCGACCGACCTCGGAGCCACCTGGCTCTGGGCCAACGAACGGATCGTCGCAACGCTTACCGACCGGCTCGGTCTGCCGACCTTCGACCAGTATCTCACCGGAGACGCCCTGTTCGACGCCGGCCAGGCGCAGCGGCTCGACGGCAACCCTGTCGATGCCCCCGCCTCGCGCTTCGCCGCCCCCGCTCGCGCTTCGCCGCCGGGGCGCAGAGCTTCCTCGCCGCCCTGGCCCAGCGGCTCCCCGACGGAGCCCTCCGACCGGGCGAGCCCGTCGAGTCGATCACGACCGATGCGGACGGCGTCTACGTGCGCACCCCCGACGGGGAAACCAACCCCGAACACGTCGTCCTTGCCGTCCCTCCCCCGCTAGCGGCAGAAACGATCGGATTCACCCCGGACCTACAGGACTGCGCGCGGCGGGTCCCTGCGCGCACCGCGGTCTGGATGGGCGACAAAGCTGTCGCGATCTACGACGAACCGTTCTGGCGCGCACAAGCCCTCTTCGGCTCCGCCATCAGCCACGCCGGCCCGGTCCGCGAATTCCACGACCACAGCGGACCCGACGGCACCCCCGCAGCCATCTTCGGCTTCGCAACCCCCGCCGGCCTCGCCCCACAGCAGGAGCACGGCACCGCCGCTGCCTTCGGCGCCCAGCTCGTGGGACTCTTCGGCGCCGAAGCCTCGAATTCCACCACGATCCTCGCGGCGAACTGGAACTCCGAGCCCCCACCCAGCCAACGGTCGCCGTCGACGCCGGAACGAGCACATACGGCCACAATGCCTTCCAACACAACCTCTGCGAATAAGACGCGAACACTGAATCCGTCGATTGAGACTGCCCACGAGGGCAACGAGCGTTCTCGCTACTCTGCCTGTTGTTGACAGGACGTCCCTCGGAGGTAGCTCGCGCCCGAACCTCGACCAGTAAACATTCCTGGGCCGCGATATTGTTCGAGGACCACGATGGCTACTTGCACCCGGTTCGACGTCCCCAACTTCTCCATGATCCGGCCGATGTGAGTTTTGACGGTGGGTAGGGCCAGAAACAACTGGGAGGCGATTTGTGCGTTGGTCAGCCCCTCGGCGATCATCGCTGCAATTTCCGCCTCCCTCGGACTGAGGTGGTCCAAGAGAGCATCAGGGGAGTCCACGGCGTCCGCCGATGATCTGTTCGGTCGAGCTCCCGCTTCGTCGGCGTTTCGCTCACTTGCTGCAGCGTCGATCAGCTTTGCGAGCGCTTCCGGACTGATATGGGGTTGGCCCATAGCCGCCGCGTGAATGGCCGCAACGAGGACGGTAGGTGAGGACGCCTTCAGCAGAAACCCCGTTGCTCCGGCACGTAGAGCGTCGATGACGAAGGTGTCGGTATCGAAAGCGGTGAGCATCAGAACCCGAGGTAATTGATCGGGTTCCGGTAGGAGCTTTCGGAGCTCGGCCAAGGCTTCGATTCCCGTCATCGTCGGCATTCGAATGTCCATCAGAACCACATCCGGGCGCATCTGACGGATCACTTGGATGCCTTGCATTCCATCGCCCGCTTCCCCGACCACAACGATTCGCTCTGTCCCATCGAGTAGGAGCCGCAGTCCAGCTCGCATGAGAGCCTCGTCGTCGACGATGACAATTCGTATGGGCTCGCCCACGGCGGGTAGCTCGCGAGGCCCTTCCGTTATCGCGTCCATGGGATCTCCAACTCGACGTCGAATCGTTCATTTGTCTGCGCCACTATGAGGTGGCCTCCCGCCAGCTGAGCACGTTCCCCCACCCCGATCAGCCCAAGTCCACCGTCGGCAGAAGGCCTTTGCACTACGGGATTGGTGATGCTCACGACGAGAAAACTCCGACGGGAGAACAGGTGGATCGTGACGGTTTGGCCCGGTGCGTGTTTGCGCGCGTTCGTCAGTGCTTCCTGGACTGTGCGATGAACGGTGTGGACGGAAACCGTTGACAAGGCGGCAATTTGATTCGAGGTCACGTCCTGGGTCACGGTCACACTTGTTCCCGCCGCGCGGGCGGTGGCGACGAGATCGTCGACCGAGGCCCGCGGGTCAGTGGCTTCGAGCGAGTCCCGCAGAACCGTGAGGACCGAACGGAGATCGGCAACTGAGAGCTCTGCCTGCTCACGGATGATTCCAGCTTCTCGGCGGATCGCGTTCCGCGCCAGATCGTCTCGGTATTCGAGCGCCCCGGCGTGCACGGCGATCAAGCTCAAGCGGTGGGAGAGGGTGTCGTGCATGTCTCGGGCGATCCTCGTGCGCTCGTCTCGGCGTGCTTCTTCTTCGCGTGCTCGGCTCCGACGTTCGTTCAGATTCGCGCTGGCGATCAGCCGCCACCTTTTCTCCCGTCGACGGCCTCGTACGACGCCGATCATCAGGGCCAGCAGGGCCACAACCACCGGTATGACGAGAAGGTCCAGTGCGAAGTCGTCAGGGGGGTGGAGAACAGTGGCAAGGACCGACGCCACCACATAGACCGATACCGCACTGACAACCCACAACGCAGACCGGCGGGAGGCCAGCGAGATCAGTGCAACAAGGCCGCCGAATGCCGCGAGGGGTGATACCACGCTGCTTGCGATACAGACGAGTCCGCATGCGAGTGCTCCGCGCGGACCTGGGGAGGGCTCGTCGGCAAACTCGAGTTCCCTTTCGTCATGGCGGAGTGCCCACGGCAACACCGACAAACCGAGGACCCCGAACGCAATTTGCAGTCCGAGCCAACGATTTTGCGTGGACATCCCGGAATCCGCGGGCAGATCCAGGTAGGTCCAGAGGGCCTGTCCGTCGAGAAGGAACCACTGAAACGCGATGCCCGCGACCACACACACCACGGTGATGGCCCCCGCACGCAATTCGGTGTGCGCCAGCGTGATCGGAAGCCGAACCGGCCCGCGATCGTGAGAGTGGGAATCGGCTACGCCGCTGCTCATTGCTTTCCACCATCCCGCCGATATAGTCGTGGTTCGTCGTTCCGCCCAGGGAGAACATCTCGGCGCCGTTGTATTGTCCATCGGCCAGGCGAACCGCATTCCCAGCCGCATTGTTCGACCGTCCGAGATGACCAGTTACCTGGACAAGCCAGTGCTGGTCGCTCACAGTGACCCGACGCCGACTGTTCCCTGTCGGCACATCGCGAACCCTCTCAGTCGCTGTGGTTGATCATGCGGGCGATGAGCACCCCGGCGCCCTTCCAGTACGCGTGGCCTGCAATGGAGAGTACAAGCACAGATCCGAGATATGTCGGGCCGGCGCCGCACCTGGCGGCAGGACCCGCCGACCATGACGTGTTCGCGAACATCGCCGCGATGACGAGCAAACCTCCCACGAAACGCGCGGCCGCGACAAGCAGTACCCACTCCACGTCAGTTGGACCCGATTCCGACCGGGAAAGAATCGTCCACACCGGAGGATCCGTATCGCGACGGCGCCAACACCCGCCACGAACGAAGACCAGACCCTCAACCCGCTCGCACAAGATCTCGACCGAACTTCAGGCAGGGGACGCCCAGGTCATCTCGACGAGACGAACCGCGCACATACATCAAGATGAGGACAGTAAGAACGAGACTCATCCCGACATCCAGAAGGACGCTCGCTCCGGTGAAATCAACATCACCGGCATCGGTGAGACCGAAGGCGCCCAGTGATAGGCCCACGATGTTGTTCACAGCATGAACTGCGATGGGCGCTTCGAGTCCCCCAGTGGCCCATGCCAAAACCCCAGCGCACACGGCAAAGACCGCGATACTGACAGAGCCCATCCAGTTGTAGTCGTGACCCATGACGAACAGCGGAACCGGCAAGAGCATGGCCAGGGCGGGAGAACGTGTCCACGAACCAATAATCTGTCCGAGAAATCCTCGAAACATGATCTCTTCAGCTGCCGCTTGAAACGGGACAAGCACGAGGATGAGAGCGAACAGAAATAGCGCTCTGACGTCGAAATGCACATGCGCAGGTTGCGTCAGCAGTATTCCCACCACCATCACTGAGTAGAGCGCGACGGATATCCCCGTCACCTCTACGAACAGCCGGAAGCGGAACCTCCCCCAAATAGAAACGATGGACCCGATCGGACGCTTCCCCACCATCCCGATTGCTGCGAAAACTGCCGGGATGATCACTATCAAACTCACCATCGCAACCACAACAGTGGGCGGATCCGTCAAATCAGGCGAAAGGGACTCCAAACTCTCCATAGCCGTGTCGTCGAATGCAAGTGCCGCCGCAACCACACATATTACGGACAAAATGCCGAAACCGATCAAGAAAATCGCGGTTTCCGTAATCGGTCGCCACCATCGATACGTGGGAAAGCATCGAGGAATTTGAAAGAATTGACTAGAAGGGGCAGTGGGGATCGGGGCCGAAATTTCATCCGCATGGCTCGGACTTAGCGGGATATCACGATTTCTCACTCCCGTATGGTCGCCGAACCTCGTGACCTCGCGCCATCGTCTGAGGGTATCGATTCCACCCCCCGAGGACGGCGGTTCATCCTTTCGGATGACAGTCACACGGTCACTTCCAGGGCAGAAAGCCGACATCCTTTGTCCCGTCGATGACAGGCGGAAGGCGAGTGAGAGCACTCGATGGCAAGCCGGAGATAGCAGTCGAAGCCGCGCTAGGCAGTGACACCCCCTGTGCGCGCGGCGGCGGCCACCGCCTGCGCGACAGCAGAGGCGACGCGAGGATCGAGCGGGCTGGGAACGATCCTGTCCACAGCCAGATCCTCAGCGACGACCGAGAAGATCGCCTCGGCGGCGGCGAGTTTCACGCCCTCGGTGATGCGGCGGGGCCGGCATCGAGGTCGCCCAATGATGTGCACGATCTCTCGGCGACTGGGAGGAAGCAATAATCAAGGACTTTCACACTGCGTCGGAACTAACGAAACTGGGCTACGTGTCCGACCGCCTGACCTCGGTATTCGGCAAACCCGAATCCGTCGACAGGGAGCCGCGTCGGGACGGCGACACCACTGACACCACTGACGCCATTGACGCCGTTGACGCCGTTGAGCGGGATGTACTCGCTCCTGCTGCCCGGATCATGATCGACGCCTTCGCTCCGGAACCGAACACACGGGTCCAGATGAACGGATCGAACCTCGCTCTCGGGTGGCCGCAGATGGAGCAGATGCTCGCCGAGTGACGATGCGGGAATCCTGACCTCTCGTCGAGCGCGAAGCCCCGTGGCGTCAGTGGACCGGTTCGAGAAAACTCGGATCGTTGTTCCTCGGACTATTGACCGCGGTCGAGACTTCGTACGGTTCGAGACGCGGCTCCGGAGCGGAGTTGATCAAGGTCCAGGTCCCGCCTTTGTCGGTGAGATTCGGGCCGCCGGCAATGCTTCCAGAACGATTCAGGCAGAATCAGCGGGAACGATCGTGGATGTGTCTCGTGGCATCCGTAGCTAGCCGGGTCAAGACTGTGCAGGTACATACCCACTTGCTCGGATCGTCCTCGGGCGGTTGAGGATCGGGACACAACTCGTACAGTCCAGCCACCGCGAGAATGTCGACCTCGCCGTGAAATAAAGGGGATCTTCGACCCTACTTCACTTTCATTCACTCGTCGTATCCCGGCCGGGATGATGGCCCGCCGATTGGAAGTGCTACTTCTGAATGGGGGCGCAGATGCATCGTGCAGCGTCCACCCGAGGGTGCCACCGAGAGCTATGCGAGTTTCAGATGAAGAACGGGATAAGGCCGTCCGTCATCATCGACGTCACTTCGGCTGACCAATTCGAACCCTTTGCTCAGATAGAAACCTGTTGCCCCCGTGTTCTGCTCATTGACGTCAACCTTGACCACACCGTCATTGGCGATCACCGCCTCGAGCAACGCTGTCCCGATCCCATGGCCCCGAACATCATCCGAGACGAAGAGCATCTCCAGGTTTCCCTCGGCTGTCCCAGCGAAACCGACGGGCACGCCGTCGATCTCAGCTACGAGCAAGGACACGGCCGGGAAATAATGGGGAACGAGGTTGCCCTCGATTCGTGTGAAGTCCTCTTCGGCGAGGAAGTCATGAGTAGCCTGCACTGCGCTGCGCCAGATATCGACGAGCTGGGGATACTCGGTAGCTCCGAGAGTTGGTCGCAGGATTAGTTTTTCGTTGTTTGGATTAGTCACCGGAGCATCCTGGTCCGGTGCAGGTCGCGTGTCAATTTATTTTCCCCCTTCGAGCCACTCGTGTGGCATGTCTCATCTAATGCGTGACTGCGAATCCATTGCCGACGCTCAGGAGGACCCTGCGAACGATCCGTCGCGCGGTACCCGTTTGGGAAAGCTCAGAGACGGTCGTCTGCTGATGTCGCACTGGACGTCACGGTCCTCGCCGTGACGGTCGGGTGTTCTTCTGGACGTGGTGGTCGGTGTAGCAGTCGGAGCCGGGACGGCGGTGGTGTCCAGCTAGCCAAGGCCAGGTTCCTTGCCGCTCGTTCAGCGCCCGACTGCGGCCTCGCCCCTCAACGTCATGACGGTGCTGGTTGCGGTCGCCACCAAAACACCGTCCTCACGGGCGATTTCACATAGATAGTGGCTGATTGTGCGGCCGGAATGGGTGGCGCGGACCGATGCCGTAAGGGTCTGTTTCCACACCGGCCGCAAGAAAGTCGTACGGAGATCGATGCTGGTAAATGACTCACCAGGAGCAATGGCAGTGGAGTGCGCTGTCCCGATCGCGGCGTCGGCGAGCTCGCACAGCATCCCGCCGTGCACAGTTCCCTGTTGGTTCCCGTGAACGCGTGCATCGGCGTCGAGGCACATCGAGGCAGTGCCGACACCGATATCAACAATTTTCAGCCCCAACAATTCGGACACCGGGGTGGGGTACCCCATCTGGGTGCGGTCCTCCGGCCGCAAAGTCCCCTGAACCTGACGGACCAAGAACTCCAATACCGGCATATACGCGTCCATCTCGGCCACACGTGTTCCTCACTCATCGACGATTCGATCAAAGATGACAGTAGAATCATGCGGCAGGACAATCCAGAAATCGTCCTACGTACAAGTAGCTGCCGAACCGCACACCGGCGGCCATTCACCTCACGGGAAAGGCGGGACCGCGTGCAGGGTAAGTCGTACAAGCAGATCGCGGAGGACATGGCGGCTGCTATCAAGAGCGGCGAAATTCCCGCCGGCACTCGACTACCCACTCACCGGGCGCTCGCCCGCAGGCATCACATCGCAACCGCCACCGCCACCCGTGTCTACACCGAACTCGCCGCCCGAGGGCTGACCACAGGAGAACCCGGCCGCGGAACCTACGTTCGTGAACTCTCCGGCTACGGCGGCATCGACTCACCTCGACGTCTGCCGGTGCCCCGTCTGGCGGACCTCTCGTTCAGCCAGCCCCGCACCGACGAACAGACCACGCACCTTCGGCGCGCCCTGCGTGAATTGTCGACATCGGGAAACCTGGAAACCCTGCTGTATCAACAACCGCCCGGCGGACGTAGCAGCGAGCGCGCCACGGTAGCCACCTATCTGCTCGGTCGAGGAATCGACGTGCCACCCGAACGCGTGATGCTGACCAATGGAGCACAACAAGGACTCGACTCGGTACTAGCTGCTATCACGTCCCCAGGAGATGTCATCGCCGCGGACGCCCTGACCTACCCCGGACTCTCCCTCATCGCCGCCAGCCGCCACCTCGAGATCGCGGCCGTCCCGAGCACGGGCGAAGGACCGGATCTCGTTGCCCTCGAACAGCTCTGCTCCACCCGGCGGATCCGCGGCTACTACGCAAACCCCACCGTTCACAATCCGCTCGGCTGGAGCATCGATCACGCCACACGTCAGCACCTGGTTCACATCGCCCGTACCCACGACATCACGCTCGTCGAAGACGGCACCTACGCCTTCCTCGACGAACAAGCGCTACGGCCTCTCCAGAGCCTTGCCCCTGAACGCACCTTCCACGTAGCAAGCCTGTCGAAAAGTGCCGCCACCGGTCTACGCTTCGGGTTCGTCGTTTCTCCCAACAGTTACCGGGCAGCCCTCGCCCGAAGCCTGAAAGCCTCTTCCTGGGGATCTCCGGGACTGATCTCGGCTCTGGCTACCCGATGGATCGCCGACGGCACAATCACCGAATGGGAAAAACACCGTCGAGACGACGCCCGCACCCGGCAACACATGGCACTGACAGCTTTCCACGGCCTCGACTACACCGCGCACCCCACCTCATTCTTCGGGTGGCTCTCCCTACCTGAAGACATTCGAGCTGACCACGCCGCCTCACGACTGGCCGCAGCAGGCATCCTCGTCTCCACCTCCGAACCCTTTTCCACCACGGCAGCAGCACCCCACGCACTACGACTGGCCCTCGCGGCCCCCGCACTCGACGAACTTCCCCACGTCCTCTCCCTCGTCCACGACATCATCAGCTCAATCCCCAGTTAGCCCGTACCGTGAACTGGCTCAACACCACGTGGATGACAACCACTCCGCCTCGCCGAGTGCCACGCTCTACAACCGTCAGCAGATGAAAGTGGAATCTCCCCAACCGGAGTCGAACTGCCCACCGAGCCATCCTCACCGTCACCCCCCGCGCAAGCTTTATCGCTTCGAGCAGCACGCGGTAGATACGATTGGCCACCAACATTTGTCGTCGGTACCGAACCAGCACGCCGAGCCCGTTACCGTCTTGCCCGACCGCACGCCACATACAGTCGATCGCATCGTCTTGTTACCACTTGTCACCCGGGCTGCCCGCCGTCCACGCAGCTCGTTGGCGTAGCCCTGCCACAACTTGGCGCACCACCGTCTGATCGACTCGTCACTCACCACGGGCCCCGTTCGAGCATCATCTCGTCGACTTCACGGAAACTGATCGGGAACCGAAAGCCCGACCACACGCAGTAGCTGTTGATCTCGACTGGGACGTCGGCGACCCTGAACGACGGCATTGCGATGCTCGCCCCCCGGCCCCTGGCGGGTGTGCCGCCAACCAATCCGAACTTCAAGCACGACGGCCGATCAGGATCACTTCCAGAAAGGCGACAGTGCCGAAGACGATTCACCCCCGAAGGCCATGTCGATGAGCAATGATCACTCCAGCGACCACGGCGACCCTGCAGCGTCGAAAACACCTGCCCCCTGCGCCAAGGTCCGAAACCGCATCGAATACAGCAAAACCGCCCGCTTGCCAGGTACGCGCATGCCGGGCGACGCGCTACCGATCACCGGCAACACGGTTCCACCGGAGGGTCTACGGCTTCCCGATACCCACCCGAGCATGCCGAGCATGCCGCCGACGTTCGCCACGCAAGGGCAACTGAATCCATTTGAAGTCCAGGCACATCACCACGATCAGACCGACACCAAGCATCACAAGTAACAGAACCACATTCACCATCGCCACTGCTCCCTCTGACATCGAATCACCCACCCACACAACACAAAACACAATCCCGAGTTGCACGACCGCGCGTGTTCCGGCGGCTACACTCAAGCCGCGGTCACACCATGAAACGATCGGACCGAAACGCGCATCCTCGACGTCGCAGCCAATCCACGTGCAGCCAGCTCACCGGCATCAGCTGCCACGCCATGCTCGCCTGTGGGCGCGAGGCCCACGACCTGACGCCACCACCGCTCACGTTCCTCGGATTCGGCCCACACGATTACATCCATCACTGCCTCCTCATCGACCCTGGCCTTGTTACCCAAGTCACAACTCTCGGAAACGTCAGACACGCGGAACTTGTGCTGGGGAGAAGCCGAGCTCGCGATGCGCAGTCGATAAATACTTCTCCTCGAGACCTCCGGAAACAGATCCGAAGACACCACGACTACAGTCAAAAACAGGCAGCCCACGAACTGACCCGCCGTTCAGTCCACTCGGTCCACCGCCGACGTCCATGCGGTCACTTCGCAGGCTGCACAATACTTCTCACGTCGCCTGCGACACGTCGAGCAACACGGACAGTCGGCCGGACATGCTGGTCGGGCGCTCACTCCTTGCCAGGTACGAGCACACGGCTCATCGGCGCAGCACGCACACGCCCACCCGACGAGCCACCCACACCACCCCGCCCGCCGGTTCATTCCAGCCAGGCACTCACGCGCTTCCGGTATCCCCGGTATCTGAGGGCAGGCTCCACGATCGGGATGCTCCACCACCTGCGCCCTGTCAGAAGCGGAACCATGCCCGACCCCGAGAGAAAACCCACCCCGATCACCGTCGGCACCCGCGTCACCGTCACCACACCCCCGGACCCCGACCACCCGGAACAGCGGGTCGCCACCGGCACCGTCGTCGACGACTACGCCGACTCCCTCCTCGCACCGGGCGAGCTCGGCCGCACCTGGGCACCGACACGCCGATGGGCCATCGCCCTCGACGACGGTCGTCTCGTCTTCGCCGCCGACAACGACGTCACCCTTACCTGACTTACCTGTCAGCCCGCGTGCCATGCAGAAATCCGTCGAGCGCTTCGACGAAGGCCCCGTACTCACGGTGAACATGCAGGTGCGCCATGAACGAGCTCGATCGCGGATCAGTTCGAATGAACTGCGGACCGAGGTGGGTTACCGAGCGCGGCCACCATTGTTCGAGTTCCGGGATGGCGTCTGGCTGCTCGAGCGCCATGTCCGCCATGCCCAGCGTCAGCCCGAGGGCGCCGAGGACGACCGCCGTGTCCGCGCTACCTTCTATTCCGACGCCGGTCGTGCTATCGCTAGTTGACCTGATCGCCGTTCGATTGAGGCAGGTTGCGCGCGTTCAGGTCGATTTCATGTAATGCCTGCAACGGTGTTTCGAAGCGCCTCTCGTAGATACGGGGCGGTCGCACTATCGGCAGTTGCCGCTACCTGCTCGGGGGAACCGGCGGCGACGATGCGGCCGCCGTCGGCGCCGGCGCCGGGCCCGAGGTCGATGACGTGGTCCGCCTGGGCGACGACGCGCATGTCGAGTTCGACCATCACGACAGTGTTGTCGGCGTCGACGAGTCCCTGCGCGTGAGCGAGCAATCTGTCGATGTCGGAAGGGTGCAACCCTGCAGTGGGCTCGTCGAGAATGTAGAGCGTGTCGCCGCGTTGCGCACGCTGGAGTTCGGATGCAAGTTTGACACGCTGGGCTTCACCTCCGGACAGTTCTGTCGCGGGCTGTCCGAGTCGCAGGTAGCCCAGCCCGACCTCACGCAGGACGGTGAGCGAGCGAAGAACGTCCTTCTCACTGGTGAAGAAGATGTGGGCTTCGTCGATACTCATGGCGAGAACCTCGGCGATGTTGCGGCCTTGCCAAGTGATCTCGAGAGTGCTCTGGGTGTAGCGAGTGCCGTTGCAGTCAGGGCACGGACTGTAGACGCTGGGTAGGAAGAGCAGCTCGATCATCACGAAGCCTTCGCCTTCGCACGTCGGACAGCGGCCACCGGTGACGTTGAAGGAGAACCTTCCCGGTTTGTAGTTCCGCTTCTTGGCGGCCGGTGTGGCGGCGAACAGCTTGCGGATGTAGTCGAACATGCCGGTGTAGGTCGCAACATTGGATCGGGGCGTGCGCCCGATCGGCCGCTGATCGATAGCAACCACCCGACGGAGCCCTCCCAGAGTGCCCTCGATACGTCCGCGGACAGCGCCATGATCTCCGGTGAGCAGCAGATCTGTGTCGTCGCGCGGTTCGAAGTTGACGTCGGACGAGGAGGGGCGGCCCAGTTCAGTGTTGATCAGCGCTGGTAGAGCTTGGCTGACAAGACTCGACTTCCCCGAGCCGGAGATTCCGGTGACCGCGGTCAAGACCCCGAGAGGGAAGGACACGTTGAGATCGCGGAGACTGTTGCGCTCGACGCCTGCGACGTGAAGCCAGCCGCGGGGGGTGCGCCGCTGACGGCGCAGCTGCTCCGATGCATCGAAGAGATAGCGCGCGGTGACCGAGTCCGGTACCTCGGCCAGTCCGGCGGGTGCGCCGCTGTAGAGCACGCGTCCACCATTTTCGCCGGCACCAGGGCCGATATCGACCAGCCAGTCCGCTTCCTTGATGACGGGTAGGGAATGCTCTACGACGAGGACGCTGTTTCCTCGCTCACGAAGTCCGTGAAGAATTCTCAGCAGAGCTGTCAAGTCGCCGGGATGAAGTCCCGCGGAAGGTTCGTCGAGGATATAGGCGACGCCGAACAGCTTCGATGACAGCTGGGTTGCCAGGCGCAGTCGTTGCAGCTCACCTCCGGACAGTGTGGGCGTCGTCCGGTCCAGTGACAGATATCCCAGGCCGAGATCGATAATCGGTTCGATTCTTTCGAGGAGATCGTCGAGCAGGCGCCGCGCCGCCACCTGTTTTTCCGCTGACAGGTTCGGGGTCCGCCGCACGTCCGGAGCGGCAGAGTGCGCCGATCCTCCCGATGCGACACGTCGCCGTGTGGCCTCGGTTCGTCGGGATTCGTCGAGGGCTTCTCCTGGCGCCTCGGATAGCCGGACGCCGGAGACAACAGTGCGCGCGATGTCTGCCAGTCGCGCCAGGGACAAGGAGGCGAACTCGGCGATATCCATGCCCTCGAAGGTCACCGAGAGCGACTCCGGCTTGACTCGCTTACCCTGGCACGTCGGGCACACCTCGCTGGTGACGTACTCAGAGACCCGCTTCTTGACAATCGAGCTCTTGGTGTTCGCGAAGGTATCAAGCACGAACCGTCGGGCGCCGACGAAGTTGCCCTCGTAACTCGGTTCGGTACCGGCTTTGATGGCCCGCCGAGTCTGTGTCGGAGTAAATCCTGAGTACACAGGCACGGTAGGGCGTTCCTCGGTGAACAGGATCCAGTCGCGATCTTTCTTCGGTAGCTTCTTCCACGGAGAGTCGACGTCGTATCCCAATGACACGAGGATGTCGCGAAGGTTGCCGCCCGGCCAGCCCGGCGGCCACGAGGCGATTGCTCGCTCCCGAATGCTGAGTGTGGGGTCGGGGACCATCTTGTCGACGTCGACCTCGTAGACGCGTCCGATGCCATGGCAGCCAGGACATGCGCCCTGAACGGTGTTCGGCGAGAAGTCCTCCGCATAGAGCATCGGTTGGTCGTCCGGGTAGGACCCGGCACGAGAGTAGAGCATCCGCACGAGACTGCCCAGTGTCGTCACGCTGGCGACATTCGATCGGGCATTGCCGATGCCTCGCTGTTGCTGCAGTGCGACCGCCGGCGGCAGTCCCTCGACGACGTCGACATCGGGCACACCGACCTGGTCGATCAGGCGACGCGCATACGGTGCTACCGATTCCAGATAGCGCCGTTGAGATTCGGCGTACAATGTCCCGAACGCCAACGAGGATTTGCCCGACCCGGACACTCCGGTGAACACCACTAGACGATCTCGCGGAACATCGAGATCAACATCTGCGAGATTGTTCTGCCGAGCACCGCGCACCACGACACCCTGCCGCCAGCGGTCATCGGCCTCGGCGACATGTTCGGAACGGTTTGTCATGCCGGTGACCATAACGAAGGGAGGGAGCCTTGCGGCAGACCTACGAGCAGTCCTGCACACATTGTCACTCAGTTGACACGCAGGACCTCTGACACCTACCGCCACGTGCGCACCACGTTCGAAGGGTCCCCCGATGGCCACGCCACCACAACCGGGTCCCGAATCGAAACGTGCAGGGGCCGAGCTTAGAAGCGACAGCATGGCAGATGGCAACCGCGCAGTGGAGTTCGAGAGCCCCGGCACCATGGAAGCCGAAAACGCTCGACTTCACCAAGCGCGAGATGCCGAAAAGCCGAAAGGCGCCCCAAGGCGTCATCCTGAAAATCGTCGCTATCACCAGAACTGCTCCGCCCAAGGCGCCGATCATCACGGAGGAGCGTGCGCACATTTGCGGTAGCGACCTGAAAATTTACCGGGGTTCCTTCCCCGTTACCCGGGGCCATCGAGGTCGGCTCCGATGTGGAGTTCCTCAAAGAAGGCGATCTGGTCTCCGCCCCCTCCACCGTCGCCTGCGGACGGTGCCGAAACTGTAAAGCTCGCCGGACAGATATCTGTGAGGTCGTCAATCCTGAAGTCTTCTGCGACGCAAGCGATTTCAATCTCGGCAACTGGGTAGGCGGGCAAGCCGAATACTTGCTCGTCCCGTGCGCGGACTTCGAACTGCTCCGTATCCCGGACAAGATCCGCGATCTTGCCCTGCTCTCGGACATCCTTCCCACCGCCTTTCACGGACTCATGGAGGCCGGGGCCAAACCAGGTTCCACTGTGTACATCCCCCGGCGCCGGGCCGGTCCGCCGCTGCAGCAGCACGCCTTCTAGGTGCATCCTGCGTCATCCTCGGCGACTACTACCCGGACCGACGACTCGTCCTAGTCAACAACGGCGGCTGCGAGACCGTCGACATGAACCAAGACATCCCCTCCTCGACGAGATCGAGGCCATCCTCGGTGAGCGAGAAGTCGACACGAAGACCGAAAAGTCGGATTCGAATGATGCTGCAAGGTTGCGACATGCAGTGATCTCCGTACCAGAGAGGTCAACGCCGGCAGATGCGGCAAACATCCCCGAGGCCCGGCCGACAGGTTGAGGCGAACAGGCAGTCGGCTCGCTGAACGCCACATACGGCTCGAAATGACGAGAGCCCCGATCTCAGAGTTGAGGGCTTTGCCGTGCAACATGTTTGAGTCGTTGTTCACGCGGGAACCTGCAGGCTGCTGCGGCGACTTCGTGGGCGCGAGTCTGCCGCGCACGGCCCGCCCTCCGGCTGCCGACTCGCCGGGGGTGGGCCCTCTCCCTTTCGGAAGCTGTCAGGTCGCGGGGAACGACCCGACTGCGCGCACCTGCACCAGTCAGTGGTGAGCCCACATACCGGCTATCTATTCGATCAGCACGTCTCGGCTCGGCGTATCTCAAAATCGCGTCACGGTCACCCGCGAGCCGAGCTCGCACCAACTTAAACCGCCACTCGTCCAGTTGTTCCCTGAGAGTCATCATTGCTATCACCTCCGATCCTTTTGGGTAGATACCAACTAACCGTGACACTCGGACGCCGGTGCAGCATGCGTCGAATGACCTACAGAGGTAACTGTTTCCGCAGAACGGCAACGCGAGAAACTCCACTGTCAACGATCATCCGACTCGGTATGTCGGTAGTCGTTGTCGACGCTTCGCGGATGTTGACGTGCCAGCCAGTGTTCCCACCTTGTCACCAGCTCGGCGGGCCCACCGTCATTGCGTCACTGGGCCGCCGGTCCGGCGACCGCCATTGCGCCGGGTAGGCCCCGCGCGACGACTCTATCCGCGACACATTTACCGCCGCAGAGGGCGTGCCGGCTGGTTCACCACCGCCTAACAGGCCTTCGCGTTGCCTCCTGCACGTAACCATTCGGCAACTGGTACTTCCGCATCGCGGTGCGTGTCTTTCGTTCGGCGCCACCGCAGCCCGCGCCGCATGCGGGTCGTGGCGCTCGGCGTCGCGCTGGCATACCCCTTGCGCCAGCGGGTCACCTTTCACTCTGCGATCCTTCGAACGGCCCACGCCGTTCCGCCTGTTGGTTCGGCGGTTGATCGATAAATTCGTCTTTGCAGAGTCGACACGGGGTCAGTCTCTACGGCTTACGGGTCACTGCACTGCGTGCTCGGTGCGGACGACGTTCAATTACTTCCGATCCGCGCACTTCCCGGGTCGGGGTTTGATCGTTCGTACCAGTGGCAATACGAGATATGAGGTGAATCGATGTCGGCCACACGGTCGTCACGCGACCTGCCTGCCGGGTGTCCATTCCCCGGGGGTGGGTCTGTTGAACTGCGCACCGTGAAGTAACGGCTCGGTGTGCACGACCTGCCGGACCGGACCCCCACTTATCCGGGCCGGCAGGCCACCGAAGAACGCAGATGTCGCAGAAGGCAAACGTCGCCCCACCTCGCGCGAAATTCCACAATTCGTTCCTGTCGGCCCTCACCTACACCTCATCGCGGGGGCGGAAGGGTCGGTAAGACCAACTCGGCCTGCGCAGACAACAAAGGCCAACCTCAAAGCGAGGTGGGCCATGTGCGATCTTGATGCACCCGATATCGAGCGAGCCGCGTTGCAAGCGAACACATCTGACAGAACTGTCGAATCGATCACCGCCATCAACCCACCCGCCCTGACCTTCAGGCACATGGGTGTCCGACCGACTCCGCTTTCGTCAAACACGGGCACTGCCGTTGTGTAGTCGGCCAGCATTCCGGCTCCCGCGGCACGGCCGCCAACTCTCAGGTCCACACCCACTGGACTGCGCCTGCACCTGCCGAGAGCTGGGACGACGAGGCCACCGCGGTAACGGCCGCCACCGGTCTGCTTTGTCGGGCCAGGTCAGGCGTCCCGACTGCATTCAACCTTCTGACGGGGCACCCGGTCGATCCCGCGAATCGATCGGTCCGCCCAGGAAGATGTCTGTCGTGATCAGGTGCGCATCGCCCAGGGGCGGCTGTCCGATCTTGGAGACCCACCGATCGATGGACCTAGCAGGGCGCCTGCGCAACCGACCTCGCCGGCACCATTACGTATCTTAAATGTACGTGAATCGTCCTGTCACAGCAGGGGTTCTCCTCGCCAACGCGATGGCAGGCATCGCGTCGCAGCCGGCACCGCTGCGGTGTCCCGCTTCGTGATGCGAACAATCATCAACAATCTGGAAGCTTCGGTCCATGGTCGCGGCATTCGAAAAAACAGAGAATGTACAAATCCATTCGGACGCACTCCCCGGCCCCGACCAGTGAAAGCCGTTCCGACGATCTTTCTCTTGATCACGCTGCTACGCGCTGCGTGGCGCTGTCGATGAGTCAGGCCCGTCCCACTGTCTTCCGAACCGACGAACGCTCCGAAGAGTAGTCGTGGGCATCGAGGTTCAACTAACCGACACCGCCCGCTGCGCCACCTGCCCCAGGAACGAATCCATACACTACGACCTCACAATTGGCCCTCAACGGCGTCATCAACCAATCCCGAGATCGCTTGCCGGGCTGGTAGTCCGAGCAAGTATTCTTGCCGACGATACCTTCCAGATAGTGCGTCTTCACGACTCCAACATGGTCGGACCGTCGACATTGACCCAGTGCAGTGGAACGTCGCCACGCGAATGTTCCAAGCTGAGGTTGGCGAGTGCTTCACTCGAACCTGTTGTGGCTACGATTCTTTGGCGACCCCATTTCGACTCGAATACCCTTAACCGCACAAACGACGAACAGGACGAGGCGTCACGGCGTTCGACTATCAAAGTAGTGTCGACCTGTTCGCAGAGGACATCGCCGTAACCCAACGTGCCTGGCGAACTCTTGGATCATCAGAAGCCTGTCAAATGGTGTTCGTTGGATGAGTTCGTCTTGACGCTGATTGGTTTCGGTTACGCCGGGTCCGAGGTGTGGCGCTGGTGGCTTCGGCGAGTGTCATGCAGCCACCGACAACGAGCACCTCGTGAATGGGTACGTCGAAAAGTGTTGCGACTTGTCGGATCGTTGCCCGTGTCGGATAGCGAATGCCGAGCCACCGTGTCACCGTCGAAGGCGGTACGCCTGATTTCCGGGCAGCATCGGTGTCGTCGCTGTATGGGCCTGCATCGAGTTGCTCCCGCACCCGCCCTGCAAAATCGTTGTAGTACATGCTTTCCTGTGAAATCTTTTCATGCGCTGGCGATGATCGGCCAGACCAGAGTCCAGTGAGGTGGTGTGCCAGGCCGGGTGGACAGACACCGAATGTTGCTGTCGCCCCGCTGACAACGACCGGTGGTGATGCTCATGGTCGGACGGGCGCCCCGTGGTGATCGCGACCAGCGCTGCCCTGTTTTGTTGCGTGAATTATCCTTGCGGATCGGTTGACCCGAGCGTGCCCCGCGGAAAGGCCTCACAATTCGTCGACCAGCGTGCTATTGCAGCTCATACGCGGGCCGAATACTCTAATACGCGTTAGTTGGGTCGCTCGAAGAAGTTACGGATCTACCCGCAAGTGCGCACCCGTCGACCGCCGGCTCGATACCGACCCTGACGCCCGGGCCCGAACCAATTCTCCTTGCACCGGGAGCCAGTCATACGTGGAGCTGCCGAGGTGGCGGACGAGACCCGACAAGTTCACCACACGCCCAAAGAAGGCAGCGGTAGCGCTCATCGATGGCGAACCTGGCGTCGTGATCGCCCCCCCCAATCGGGCGTCTACTCGCGCTGAGTCCATCCCATTGGACCTCAACGGACAGATCCGGCGGATCGACGTCAGAACCGACCGCTCCTACCGTCGATGCCCTGGCGATCGCGTTGCCCAACAGCGGAGGCAAAAAGCCATCAGCCCCTGCCCGAGAAGACAGGAATGAGCGGTGCGACAACATTTTCCGGAACTACGACGAGTCGCATCTCAGGGCTTTCTCGCACGGTGGCCAGTGCGAGGACAAGTACGTGCGGCGCGGTTGGTCACGCCGCTGTCACGAACTCAACACCTGCCGCCGCGAAAGGCTCGACTGGGATTCCACCCGAGCGTCTCGCCATAAAGTCGCTGCCGACGAGCTAACCGGTGTCTCGCCAACAGCCGGAGCCGGTCCAGTGCCGCGCCCCTTGTCTTTCACCTTCGTATTCTCCGGCACCCCTATCAGACGGAGAGGTGATCGGTGCTCGCTGGTTCAGGTGGGATTCCTGAGAGTCGACGGAGGAATCGCCTGGTGGCCGCAGCCTTCGGCGGGCCTGGATCAACATGTCGACCCAACGAGTCAGCCGAGCGGTTCATCCGGCGGTTTAAGGAGTTGCCTCTCGAACGGTGACTGTGCTCTCCGGCTCAAAATCTGTCGCGTCTTCTCCGACAGCGCCAACCGCACTCTGCAGTCGCATCCGTCCATCGGACAACGTGTACGTGACGCCGACGATCGCACACGCACCCTTGTCCACCTTGTCGGCGATGATCCGCGACCTCTGCATGATCAGCGAGCCGGTCTCCACGACGTGACGGCCTTCGAGTTCGTCCACGGTGGACAAGCCCTCGTTGCGGCCCATCAGGATGGACGGAGCAACACGCTCGACCACACTGCGGATGAAACCATCGGGCACCGCATTCTTGTCCAAGGCGTCGAGCGTCGCCTTCACAGCACCGCAACCGTCGTGCCCGAGTACGACGATGAGCGGCACGTCCAAGACACCGACCGCGTACTCGATGGAACCGAGCACCGAATCGTCGAGCACGTGACCTGCAGTGCGCACGACGAACATGTCGCCCAGCCCCTGGTCGAAGATGATCTCGGCGGCTACACGCGAATCACCGCAACCGAACAGCACCGCTGTGGGGTGCTGCCCATCGACGAGTTTCGCGCGGTCCGCGATTCCCTGACTGGGGTGAATGGACGCGCCGTTGACAAATCGCTCGTTGCCTTCGCGAAGGGACTTCCAAGCGGAAATGGGGCTTGATCGTGGCATTCACTCATTGTGCACACGGCGGGCGTCGCAGCGCTTGCGGGGTGGCACCGCGTCGCGTCGCCGTCCGGTCGCGACTGCCATTGAACTGCGAGCTTTCTCGCTCAGCTCATGATGAAGAGTAAGGGCGTCTACACCCTCGGTAACTCGACACTTCTCAACGAGTGCACTGATCTCACAGGTCCATCACCTCTTCCGACATCAACCAACTTCCTCGCCCGCAAAACACTGACATGTCGCCATAACCACTGAATCGGGTAAGGCGGTCCTTCGGGAATCACGAAGAAGGATCTCGATGGAGGTCCGGGATCCTTGTACTGTTCACTTCCCTGCTTACCAAGCATCTGCACACAGTCGACCCAGGATCGTCCCTCCAAATCCCACGAACTGAGGCCCTGAAGAATCGATCGGATAACGGCACCAAAACTTCTCCCCGACACCACCCAGGCGATGCAGGGTCTGGAACCGCGAACTGGCGCATGAATCGTCAACGCAGACAAACGAGTCAATGATCCGAACGACGAAGCCTGCCTATCGGACCAGGAACGACTTCACTCCGCAGCACGCTGGGCGCTCGAATATAACTGCAGCACGAGAACTGCGGCCGAGCACCTAAGGGTCCTGTGTGGACATTTCACCTCCTGGGGTGAGGCGTGGGCGTTCATCGATTGGGGAGACTCGGCGTAGTCGCCACTCGACGAGTAGCGGTGACTGTGCCGCACCGCCGGCCCTACCGGACGCGGCACTGTGCACCACCGGACCTGGGAGAAGAGATGACTGAGCCGAAGGACGCGACCTCTGTCACCGAGGAAATCAAGCGTGCCGCCGTCTTGAAGTATGCGATGAACGACCGGACGGACTTCATGGACGCCGAACGCGGCTTGATTGCCGAACTTCCCGAGAAGATGTACACCAAGGACGGCCAGCTGATGCGCGACGGGTCGCTGACGTCCTACATCACCGACGATGCGCCGTGCCCGGACACCGTCAATCCCGCCTTGTGGCGTCAGTCGCTTCCCACTATCTCCACCGATGGCGACGCGTATTCCCGTCTTGCAGACGGAGCCGGGGTCCTGACGGCAAGCGGTTCCAGTGCCAGCTCGGCTTAGTAGCAATGCCGCCTGCCACCAACTGCGTGGCCAGCGGCAGCGAGCGCGAAAAGGACCAGGCCGATGATCACCAGGACAATGCCGATGGTCCACAGGATCGGAATACCGGCCAGGAAGCCGACGATCAGTAGGACGATCCTGCGAAGCTTCTTACCCTCCACTCGCGTGGATGCACCGTGCCCGCTCTTCATCTCCGACAGACAACACGACCTGCACTTGGCAGCGGCCGCAAGACCCCGCGACTATGACTGTCCGCTAGCACAGAACCGCACCTGGACGCTGAGGTCGGGAAATCGCGTCGGAGCCTGTCAGAGAACTAAGCGTACGGCGAGGATGCAGGTTCGAAATTCGCCACGTCGTCAATAACCGTGAACACTGCCTGGACACGACTGCCTCCAGTCCGGCTGCCCGCTGCTGGTTACCGTGCACAAGTTCTATTCCGGTCGCCATTCATTCGATCGGGCGACACTAATGTTTCGTTGACTGCCGACGCGGGTGCGTCAGCCACATCAAACCGACCGCCTCAAGGAAAGCTTCGCCAGTCCGGAGTGGAGTGAGCCCGGTCGAAGCTATCGAGTGGACAGCCAATGAATGTTGACAGGTTGGCATGCCGTTGGGTCGAGTAGCTGACCACTATGCTTCATACAGTTCGCGGCGGCGAGCACCGGGAGGTGTTCCGATCGCGGTGCGTACGTCCCCGCCTGCACTCGAATTCTGCCAGGCCCGGCGACCGCTCTGCGGATGAGCCGTGCGAGCAGTTCCTTCCTTGCTCGCTTGAGGCTGCTCCCCGCGCTCAGTATCTGAATTTTCGCGGCGGGCACCATCGCTTCTGCCTCGCAGCGGTTGACAGTTTGTGAACTACTCAACCGACATCCATGCCGTTTTGTTCGTGCCCGTAACGGGCACGTACAAGCATGAAACGTCCGGAGCAGGCACACTTCACTCACCGCAACGACGACGCCTTTCCGGACCGCCGCCGATCGCGTCCGAACGCCCCTGATGATTCTCGATGGAACGCGAATGAACGTAGTGAAACGGAAACCGAACGACTGGACCGGAATTGGAATCAACTTCTTCAAGAACTACGAGTCGTGCAAACTGGAGTACAGATTCTCACAGGATTTCTTCTCACCCTGCCCTTTCAACAACGCTTCTCCAGCTTGACATCTGCCGAAAAAGCTACCTACCTCGTAACTTTGTCGTTCTCAGCATTGGCAACTGCCGTACTTGTCGCGCCGGTAGCCATGCATCGGCTTCTGTTCCGACGTCACGCTCTGCCTCGTCTGGTGCGCGATGGCCATACACTCGCCCTTACAGGCCTGGCCCTCCTCGGCGGGGCACTGACGGGAGTACTCGCTCTGACCTTTGATGTGGTTGTGAGCGCATCCGCGGGACTCATCGCCGGAACCATCGCCGCCGCGGCCGTTCTCACGTTGTGGGTGATGTATCCGATCTACCAACGCAGAGGCCTACGCCCGCATAAACCCCGATAACCGACACCAATTCTGACCCTCCCAAGAACGGTTCTCGGCGCGAATACTTGCAGCCGCAGATTTGAACCGAACATTGCTGCGGCACAAGGGACCCGATGCCGTAAACCGTAGCAGCGAATATGCCTTGATTCTCGGCCTGGCGGATACCAGCCCTTCTACCAGGAGGCGCGGGCCACTCTGGTCTCTACGCGCTCGCCGGGCCCACCCCAGGCGTGAACGCACAACGAATGGCTGCAAATCGGAGTTTCGGTGAAATGCGGCTGCCTATCATAAATACGCAATCCGCCACGAAGCGTAGTGTCACCATCTTCGCTCACGCACGGCACCCGATTTAGGGCACATTTCAGCACGGACTCATCCAAATCACTTGCAGGACCACGTGATAGCTACTCTGTCGAAGCGCCGGTCAGCCGGAGACTTCCCCTTGATCCTCACCCTCTGCTTGATCCGGTTGATGGGACACGGACTGCAAATTCTCAGGACCTGAGTCAGGATCGTTGGACGGATCGTACGGTTGTTCCGACTCGTCGAACTTCGTCGCGCTCATAATCGCCTTCCGTCGGGTGAACGCCACTGGACCATAAACCCTGTGGGCCCTGGGAGCTATCTCATGTCTCTACAGAACTAGTACGCCGGGCTTCGGCGGTCCCCCGGTTGCCTACATTTCGTCAGCCCGTTTACGCGCGCTCAGTGTCAACTCGTCTGAGTCGACGCTTTCCCTGACGTTGAGTGTGTCGCCGGGACCGTCCTCGACCGTCATGTCTGCCTCCTTACTTGTACCGCTTTCCTCTTCGCTGACTTCTCTACCCGAAAGTTCCACGGAACGAATATCGCTACCGACTTCGTCCTCGTGAGATACCCGGCCGAGCGACGATCCCCGAACGGCGCGGAGAGGCTGCATGAATTTCGCCAGAAACAACTAGGACGCACGCAATCTCCAGGTTCTGCGTCTTTCGTCAGCGCGGAGCGCTCGGCAACGCAGCATGGTGATATCGGACGTGTGTGACAGGCACCGCCCATGACAGCAGAGAACACTCGGACTCCGATTAGCTGCCGAGTCTGGGCCGCACCGGAGGACCGACGCCCTCCGAAGGTTCAGCGGCGTGCCTTGTGCAGGGACAGCATCGGCCGTGGACACGCGGCGAGTGCTTCGTCAGCCCGCACAGCCACCCATCTGCACCAGATCTCGCTCCGAATACCAAACGAGACAGTATTCCTTCCGATCAGTGCCGTGACGAGGAGAAACGGTACGCACCCCCTACGCGATCGCGCCCAATTCACCCCTTAGTGCTGTGACGCCTCAACTCAACGCGATGCAAATCACCGAAAGGTTGCTTGCATCGTTTTCCAATCTTTTACGCCGGTATCAGCTACCGCACCGTAGGAATTCCCATGATCATCAACGAGTCCATACTCCTGCCCTCTGTGTCGGTCCCGTCCAGGCCAGAACATCTCCGAGCGCTACGTGTTGCTGCTCAAAAGGTGGTTGCACACCGCAATCCGACCCGAGATGCTCTCGCCGACTTGATCCTCGCGGTGGACGAAGCGGCAATCACCCTGCTCAGTCACGCGCAGCCTTCAAGCCACATCACCTGCATTTTCGATCTGGATGCCTTGGGTTCGCTCCACGTGCACCTGTCGACGACTACGTCGAGACCGATTGTCATGCACACAACGTCGCGGACGTGGGTGGTCCTCCAGTCCCTCGTCGACGACGTCGTCCTTGAGCATCTCCCCCCGACTGCCCCCAGCGAAGACTGGACCGCAATAATCGTCGCCAAGAAACTGCTGTCTGCCGCCACGTGACATCTTCGTGGGCTACGACAGGGCGCAGCACACATATCAATCGCTCGACAGCGCCGAGTAAGAGCGAAGGCTCACAACATCCAACTGTGGTCAGGCGTGCCGCAAGTAGCATCTCACTCACGGCAAGTCGTTCGCCCGCACCAAGGAACCTGACGACACCGCCCCCGGGCCGGGGGTCCCGGTTTCCCCTCAACCGCCCGGGCGACGAGGCTCCGGATGCTGCGGTTCTACCCGTCCAACCTTGTGGCGTAGCGGATCTACCGGGCAGCTCGTCGGTTGACCGATAGCGGCTATAGCCGGTCACGCAGCCTCGCCGACGCGCCATCGAACGACGATGAAGAGTCGGCGTCGCTTTCATCGATGCGCAGTCGATTTCAAGCTGTGATACAGATGGTCTGTCGTGTTTAGTGCCACCACGCGTCGAGGGGTGTGACCGGCACCGTGCGCTTGTGACGAGTGTTGGTGAACATCTTTTCGAGCTTCTCGGCTACCTCGGAGGAAACGTCCTTTCCTTCGAGGTAGTCGTCTATCTGTGAGTACGTGACGCCGAGGGCAACTTCGTCGGGTAGCGCGGGTCGGTCGTCCTCGAGGTCGGCGGTCGGCACCTTGCGCCACGTGCTCTCGGGTGCGCCCAATTCCTGCAGCAATGCAGCGCCCTGGCGTTTGCTCAAGCCGGTGAGCGGCGTGATGTCGACACCGCCGTCACCGAATTTCGTGAAGAAGCCGGTAATCGCTTCTGCGGCGTGGTCGGTACCGATCACGAGGTAGCCGAGCTGACCGGCAATCGCATACTGGATGACCATTCGTTCGCGCGCCTTGATGTTGCCGCGGACGAAGTCGCGTAGTTCGCCGTTCCCCAGCGCCTCGGAGGCCTCACGGGCCGTGGCGTCGGCGCCAGGCTTGACGTTGACCGTGAGAGAGCGGTCCGGCTTGATGAAGCCGAGCGCGATCTGAGCGTCGGATTCGTCGGCCTGCGCGCCATAGGGGAGTCGAATGGCGACGAACTCGGCCTCGTGGCCTTCTTCGCGAAGTTCCGTGACCGCGCGTTGGGCGAGGGCTCCGGCGAGCGTGCTGTCCTGACCGCCGCTGATTCCCAGAACGAACCCTTTGGCGGGGGTCGAGCGCACGTAGTCCTTCAGGAACTGGACTCGCGCGCGAACCTCCGCTGCGGCGTCGATTGTCGGCTTTGTGCCGAGTTCTTCGATGATGCGTTCGCGCATTGTGGCCATGAATGGACTCTAGCGATGTGAGCAGCCGCGTGCAGTGTCTCGACAGATCCGCTGTCAGGCTATGCGCGGTGGCGCAATAGCCAAGGGTTCAAACCGAATTGTGGTCTCCGAAACAGCGGGCGATCACGACGCCGAGTCACTGTTGCTTCGGCTCTGTGTTCGTTCGAGAAATGCCCTCTGTTCAGCGCCGGCGATTCAATCGCCAGATAGCTGTCGAGAGAGTGGTTGCAAACGCACACCACATGGCATAAGAGACAAGCGTGAGTCCTATTGTTCTTCGGGCACGGTAGCTTCGTCTGGCCAGATCGGCGCTGCTAATGGTCAGAGCCGCCGCGAGTGCCGGTGCTGCAGCGAGTCGACGAGAACGGAAGAACACCCACGTCCACGCCGAGTTCATAACGAGGTTGGTAGAAAGCGCACGAGCGTAGCTCCGTGCCTCCTCATAGTTTGCGTTGTCCTGGAATTCGTCGAGCACGATGGCTGAACAGACGGCGATGTCGAGATAGAGCGCGGTCCATACCACCGGGAAAACGATGGGTGGCGGTTGAAACGCAGGTTTGCGTAGGCCAGCGAACCACGGATTGTTCTTTGGCTTGCCGGTTGCTAACGATCCCGTGAATGCCGCAAGTGTCGTCATTGCTCCCGTGCGTGCCAGTTCGGCAAGAAATCTCCGTTGTTTCCCTGTGTACATCGATCCGATCCGATCCTCAGTCGTCACGCCGATTCTCGACTGACGAAATCCGTGCGTGCCCTCGGCCGCCTGTAGCGCTGTAATCGCATCCGTTTACGGTCCGGCATAGCCTTTTTGGGCCCTGGATGTCCGACCCGTTCGAGGTTCCAAGGCCTGCCGGTGCGTCCGAAATCTCGTGAGGGGCTGACTATTCCTCCGTCTGGGGGTATTCCTCCGCTCGGTTGTGTCCGTGAAGCCTCACTTCCTCGGATCGCAGCGTTCTCACTTTGCAGGCGTAAAGGGTCGACCGTAGCCGATCGGACTTCCTAGTGAAGACGCGCTGTGGGTCGGTGGTGCGTCCTGGACGTCGAGCGGTGGCCGACATCACGTGCAGCTTCTTCCTGACCACGGCGTCCACTGAATCTGCGCTACGAACAAGATTTCTTTCTCCGCACCGGCACCGGCTGGTCGGGTAATGCCGTCGAGTTGCCGAGATCCTGTTCGGTCTTTGCGCGGGCCGGATCGGGGCAGAGGGACCTCCAACGCGTTCCGCTGACCGTGCTTGACTCGGTCAGCGCACGTGCTTGAATCCGCCGGTCACAAGAAAACGGCCACCGCTACAGCGGCGAACACAATGACGATCAGAGCTACTGCGATCATCGTGACAGTCCCGAACACCGGAAACTGTTTAACGGCGGCAGATTCGGGCTCTGACAGTCCGGAAGTTTGTCCTGCGTCGGGCGGCGTGCTCCCTGGGCTGACTCCACCCCCTGATTCGAGGTCGGGAGTATTCGCTGGGTCAGGATCTGGTGGCAGTGCAGTCATTGCGGTGGGCTCCTTCGGTAACGAGGTCACGGCCAGGGCGTGCCGCGACACAGTGCTCAGACAGTGTTGTTCGGGAACTACCCGCATCGAATGTTCTTACTCATCGAGCGCTACGTGACGCTCGCAAACGTCGATTCAGAAAGTGTCATCGCGAACGGTCCTGGGTACCTTCCTCACGCGGCAGCGTGTAGTCCGATGTCGTCGCTCCATGGCACCGTGAGCGCGAGACCAACCTCGGCCGGCACATTGGTGGCGCCTGACATCACTTCGTCGCGCACAATTTGTTGCGGAGGGCGACCGATGTTCGAAGAGCCGCCCGGAGGCTGATTGCAACGAGTTCGGCGAATAGCAAAGGCGCGCTACTCGAAGGGCCGGCGACATCAGGCTTGGCATGAGAGTGGGCGCGCACTGCCGTTCATGTCGGACGCGGACGATGTCTCCTCGCAGTTCCACGGTGCCCGCCCTCGGGCAGATGGGTTGCGAAAAGCCGACCGTCGTCGGCATACCTCTCGACGCTGATTCCTCGACTACTGCCGAAGTTGGCGTTCGTCGCCGCCGCGATCGCCTCGTTGTCCGAATCGAAGTAGTCGTCGGACACTGAGCCGTCCGGCATCGTGATTCTGTAGCGGTCCATTTCTACACCATGCGCTCTGCCGCATGGTTTCGGGAAGATTCGGGTAGGAAACCTGTCGGGGATCGAACCCCTTGAACTCAGGAGCCAACGATGATCGTTAGTTTGCCAGGTGTGTACCGACCGCAGGACGATACATCGCTGTTGATCGAGGTACTGAAGCGTCAGCGATTGGCTGACGCCACTCGCGTTCTCGACCTCTGCGCCGGGACCGGTGCATTGTCGATTGCCGCGGCGAAGGCGGGAGCTGGTCACGTTCTCGCAATCGACATTTCCCGCCGGGCCATCGTGAACATCGGACTCAACCGCCTCCTCAACCACGTGAGTGTCGAGGCGCGCCGTGGAGACCTCACCGAGGCACTGAACGGAGAAATGTTCGATCTTGTGGTCTCGAACCCGCCCTACGTCCCATCTGAAGGCGACACATTGCCAACCACGGGTATCGAGAGGGCTTGGGACGCCGGCGCCACCGGTCGGGCTCTCCTAGACCAGATCATCGCGTCAGCCCCCGACGTCCTCGTGCCTGGAGGGTCTCTGCTGTTGTTGCAGTCCGCCTTGTGCGACGTCGACAAGACCGAAGCCATGCTCGAGGAGCGAGGGATGACCGCAGAAGTGGTTGCGTGGAAATCAATTCCGTTCGGGCCGGTCCTGCGCTCGCGCCGCACGATGCTCGAGCGCCGTGGGTTGATCGGGCACGGACAGGAGATGGAAGACCTAGTGGTGCTACGAGCCGGCAAGCCCCTCCCGGTCGCTCGGGGAAAGCGTAGCGGCGGGTTGGTGGCACTTCGAGGGCCGGACGACCGAACGCCGCACCGAACGCAAGTTGCAGTATCACGACCGGTCGCGCCGGCGCATCTGGAAGCAGAACTCGGGGGCTCCGAGGAAGATGGTGACGATACAGCGAAGGAGTTACGAAGCTTGCTGACCGCCATGGGCTTTCGAATCACTCACTCGGCGACTACCGAGGCCGGGCAGGTGCTCACATTGGCTCCGAAGGGATACGTTCGCATTCGAAGCGATTCGCGAACCGGCGGAATCGAAGTAGCGCTCGACATCGAACATGTAGGCAAGGAAGTTGCGGAATACCTTCGAAATCATTTGCCGGCCGATATTTTGACGAAGTTAGAAGTATGCGTGAGACCGATCCGTCCAGCACACTCCAGCACGGAACCGCTGACCGGTTCGAACTTTGAAGCCGCACAGGATGAGAACTCCGAATCCGTCGGGCAGGACTGGACATGAGTGAGGATCCTCGGACCGATCTGCCGATCGAAAACGACCTCGACGAGTTGTGCGCGCGCCTGGCGAGTATCGCGGTAGCCCGAGGATTGTCGGTGTCGACTGCAGAGTCTCTGACGGCGGGCAATATTGCCGCTCGCCTCGGTAAGGCTCCTGATGCAGGCTCCTGGTTCAGCGGTGGGATCGTCGCATACAGCCGGGAGGTCAAGCAGTCAGTCCTCCACGTTCCGACCGGGCCTGTAGTGAGCGAAGAATCCGCGCGGGTTATGGCGCACAGCATCGCCACCCTGATGGGAACCACATTGGCACTTGCCGTCACCGGAGAAGCCGGACCACAGGCTCAGGAGGACGTCGCCCCGGGGACCGTCTGGTTCGGGTTCGTCGACCACGGTAGCGCTTACACCGAGAAGCGTGTGTTTGCAGGCGAACCGGAGGACATCGTGGCCGCCACGATCGAGCACGCGATCAATCTCCTTGTGCGGCACGCGTCGAACTCCGCTGAAGTCACGCCGTGAGCCGCCGGGCGTCGACTACCAAGGATTCGCGTTCGCGTCTCTGACAGCAAGTCCAGAGTTCTCAAGCGTCGTTATGCTAGCAAACTGACCGGAGTCCATGCAGGCCAGGCGATCTCGCCAACCTCATCGCTGTCGGGGAACCGGTGACGATGTGAGTGACATCCGGGGCGGGTTGTCGTAACCGGTCGCGTGGTCGGAGCGAAAGATCGCGTCGACGACCACCAACCCCAGCCTCTCCAAGCGATCGCGGATCATCGCTTTGGAGGCCGAATACCCACCCTCGACATACGCCGGCCCCCGACCCAGCACGATAAGTCGGGGGCGGTAGAGCGTCACCTACGTTGAGCACACAACATAGATAACCCAACAACGACGCGTGGTCTTCCTTCGTGCGACCACACTCCACCATCTTAAACGGAACATTCGGTATTCATCAACGGCGCCTATTCGATACCAATAGGCAACACGAGTAAACCGTGCAGCAGTCGACTCGCTGGACAGACCTCCGAACCAGCGATCGAAACACCCGCACCTCCGGTACCCCTCCCCCTTCGCTCAGCATGGCCGTCCTGCCCCGTCAACTCGACGTGCTTCGTGCACTAATCCGAACCGCCGCGGCGCCGTATTGACTTTGCGTCGACGATTTTACCGAGCTTCTACTCGCCATCGATGAGGCCTCGACCATTCTCGTGAGACACACGCCCCTCGCCGGAGTTGACATCCGTCCTTGACGTCGACACAGACGGCCGCTTGAACGTAAAGTTGGCAGTGAGGGCCGCCGCACCGATCAACCTCAGCACCACATCTTTCGGCTGGATCCTTCTACGAACACTGGACGACGTCATCCTCGAGCAGTCTCCCACCACGGTCGAGGAGGACTGGACAGTGACCATCACCTTGATCAAGGCACTACAGGCAGGCTCGTGAGTCCTCCCAAGAAAGGTCGCGACGATTACTCCCACGTAGTCGCCTTGTTCGCCGAGGTCAATGCTTTACCGGACGACGACCCCGAACGGCGGAGATTACAGGCGAAGATCGTCGAAGAGTGTCTGCCGGTCGCGAAGAACATCGCACACCGGTACGGTGGCCGGGGCCAATCGCATGAGGATCTTGTGCAGGTAGCAAGCCTCGGATTGGTCAATGCCGTTAATCGGTTCGATTTGAACAAAGGGCGCGATTTTCTGTCTTTTGCTGTCCCCACGATGATGGGAGAAGTCCGCAAACATTTTCGTGACCGCGGATGGGATGTTCGTGTTCCGCGGTCGCTTCAGGAAAACTATCTCGCTATGAAGACGGCGCGGGCGTCGCTCACGCAGACACTCGGACGTGAGCCCACCGTTCCGGAACTGGCCGCGCATCTCGCGGTCGAACCAGATGACATCGCGCAAATTGTTGCGGCTGGCGACTCATACCAGTCGGCGTCCTTGGATGCCGTGTCAACTCCCGACGGCACGGCGCTCGGGGACACGCTCGGCGATTACGACGGAGCACTCGATGGGGTCGACAACCACGAGACTCTGCGGCCGGCGCTCCTCACATTGCCCGAACGTGAGCGATCGATCATTCTGTATCGATTCTTCGGCGGACTGACCCAGTCGGAGATCGCGGAGAAGGTAGGTCTGTCACAGATGCACGTGTCGCGTCTGCTGACCCAGTCGCTGAAAGTGCTGAGGGCCCAACTCGGAGAGCTCACCTTCTGAACTTCTCACCCGGGCGGGAGAATGGCGGCCCGCAGCGTGTCGCAAAGAACGAAATATCGAGCACTGTTCAAGCAGAAATCGCGCCCGGAACGTAGTCTGACGGCGTTCGCTCAGGCGACCTGAAATCCGTATCTGCTTCGGATTGTCGCCAACGCCTGAATATCTTCCTCTGTGAAACTCTTCGTGCACGACTACTTTCCGCGTCATGACAGTCCCGCCGTCGCTGCTCGATGTCGTCAGCGGAGAGGTGTGCGTAGGCCCTCGTGCTTCGGCGCGGTCGCTCGCCACCTCCAATTGCGCGAGATAGGTTGCAAGCACAGCCGCCCGTTGCCGATATTCGCCGTCCGAGTTTCGGTCCGTGTTCTCCCTTTATCCAGAGTTAGAGAAGGCAGGGGCGAGGCAACGATGCGGCAGCTCAGTCGGGATCGCCTGTGTACCAGACGGTTTCTTGTTCAGCCTGACCTCAAGGGTCTTGCGCACCCCTCAGCGCGGAAAGAGTATCACTTCCACCAAGCTCCGTTAATCTTTAGCGAACGTATTGTCGTGCAGTGTCAAGATCATGCGAATCCGTCTCGTATGCTGGCCCGTGGGCAAAGGGCTATCCGGAATAGGGCCGACGACCGTGGGGTTATCCTCGGTTCGTATTTGCGAATTCCGAAGGGCGTGGGCAGGCGAAAGCCATGTGCCCATCACGGTGACTGCCGCCCCGGAGCACTTGCCTGAATTGCCGGCAGCGGACGGACACTGGCCCTTACCCTGACAGTCCGGGAAACCGCGACGAGATGGCAGCTTTCGGAGATCATCGGCGCGAGGCACGTGATGGCAGAGCACGTTTGAGGGGCAACATCGCCATGGTCGGTATCTGCGGATATTCGATCCGACAATTTCATGGCCCTCGATCTTGCACGAACCTGCCGGCATCACCCTCGATCTTGCACGAACCTGCCGGCATCACCCGCGATCTCTGTACGAGTGCTGACAGCGGCGACTTCTGCGAAGTCCGTGGGAAACATCACCGATTCGAATCCGGAGAGAATGATAACTGTCCAGTTGCCTGCAGGACGATGACCGACTCGATCAGGAGGCTGACGCAAGGGCTTCTGCCCGCGTAGCGTCCGATGTGGAGGCGGGTTTGCGCCGGATCGTTGTCCCGACGAACAGGTCTACGAGGTGAGTAACCGTCCCTTCAGGGAGGGAAGAGTCACGAACGGCCATGCAGCGCTTTGCTCAGTGTAATGGTCGCCGTCCAGTTCCCATTCGCGCTCGGAGCCTGTTTCAAATCGGCGTCGTCGACCAATACCGCGAGTACGATTCGTCCGAGTGACATTTTGCTGGCAGCGATTTCGCAGTCAACCTCCGCCGTGACAGCTACCAGCAAGCATTCGTCGGTATCGACTCCGACCGTGCATGTCAGTGCACTACCAGGCCGAGCTCGCTCGACGAGAGTGCTGGCGGCTTCGTCCGCTGCGAGAACAAGGTCTGTCAACGCGTTCACGGAGAGCGGATACTGCGCCGCGGCCGTTCGCACAAGGGCACGAAGTACACCTAAATGTTCAAGAGTCGCGGCGACCGTTAGTACGGCCGAGCGCGGACCGTGTCTCATTCGTGCAGGTTCGAATGACGTCACTTCGGAGATCCTTATCTAGGTGGGTCCAAGCCAATTGCGGATTCGGCTACCCGTGGGAGTGAACTCCAAACAGATGTAGCTTGGGTTCAACTCGCTCCACTCCTGCAGCCACTCTCCGCAGAGTCTCAGACGCCACGGTCGAAAGGGGTTGTGTCCGTTGACCTTGTCGCTCGAACATCGTCCCGGATTTTCAGAAGCGTTGCCGCAATTGACCTGATTCCGGGTCTGTTCGAGGAGCATTCGAATGCCACACCCGCACGTACGAAGCGGACGAGCACGGCGCCTCCCTCGTCGCGACATGCTCGGAATAGCCAAAACACGCTGACCTGAAGTGCTCCGTATGGTTTGTTGGTCGCAGGCCGATGGAGTTCGAGCGGTATCAGGGCGCCGCGGAAACTATGCATGGACTTTTCGACCGCTGTGAGATGCCGCAGCTACGCTCTTGCGTTACGGGTGGCCGTCGTGCTTGATGTTTGGGGAGACCGTAGCTGGATTGCATGTCCGCCGGAGTCGGGGCATGGCGCGGACGAGGTTTGACGTGGCCACTTTGATCGAGCAATCAGTGCACCTCCTATCCGGTGGCTCGCCGATTCACGCGGCTGCACCGCAGCAAATGGAGAAACGACCAGATCCTCCGATCGATACCGAGCGGGGCATGGTGGCGGGTACGCTCACGCTGATCTAACCGAAAGGTGAATCTTCTCCTTCGGTCTATTCCGATGGTTTCGCCATCTGAGTAGCGACTTCGACTCCCAGTAAATGCTGTGTAAGGGAACCCTCTTGGGGGTGAGCCAGCATTCCGGCGGCGAACCAGGATGGTGTCACACGAAGATGGCGACGGCAGCAACTACGAAGACAATAACGATCACACCGATAGCAATCATGGCTGCAAGCCCTGTGACGGGGAACCGTTGACTGTCGCGAGCTCAGGCTCCGACAAGCCTGAGGTCTGGGCGGCGTCGAGCGGGGCACTACCCGGAGCGACCCCACCCCCGGTTCGAGGTCAGGAGTGTTGTCTGGGTTCGGCTCGGGCGGCGTGGAAGTCACGGCTTGATTCTCTCGGCAGTTGTGCGACAGCTCGGTTCGAGCACGTCCTGCACTGTGCGCTGCTCGCATGGGGGTACTACCCGATCCGAGATTTGCTACACATCGCGGGGCACTGCGGGAGCGTACCCACGTCTGGATACACGTGAACTCGAACGACGATTCGCTCGAACGGGCGTTGGGTACTGCCCGAGCATGAGCGGTTTGCGAGTTGTGGTCACTGGTGCCACGGGAAACGTCGGAAGCAGTGTTGTCGAGGCGCTGAGCGCTGAGGACGCCGTCGAATCGATTCTGGGATTGTCTCGGCGAGAGACGGATTGGACCGTGCCCAAGGTTGATTTTGTTGTCGCGGATGTCAGCAAGGACAACCTTCACCGCCGCTTCGAGGGTGCAGACGTAGTTATTCACCTGGCGTGGTTGTTCCAGCCGACGCGTCGCCCGGAAGTCACGTGGGAGAACAACGTGTTGGGATCGTTGCGCGTATTCCAGGCCGTTGCTGACACCAGCGTACCGGCGATTATCCATGCTTCGTCCGTCGGTGCATACTCCCCAGGCAGGGGTCAGCCGGCTGTATCCGAGCAGTGGCCTACGAACGGTTGGCCCGGAGCTGCCTATCCTCGCGAAAAGGCTTATTTGGAAAGGTGTCTCGATGTTTTCGAGGAGCGAAATGACACCCGTGTCGTCCGCATGCGCCCGGGATTCATATTTCAGAAGAGATCTGCGTCCTCGCAACGACGACTCTTCGCCGGCCCATTCCTTCCCGGATCGATTGTCGGTAAGCGATGGATTCCGGTGGTGCCGCGAATACCAGGGCTGACGGTTCAGGTTCTTCATTCGTCGGATGTGGCGAAGGCCTACGTTACTGCGGCGATCGGCGAGCAACAGGGTGCTTTCAATTTGGCGGCAGATCCCCCGGTCACGATGGAGACGATTGCCGACGTGCTCGGCGCACGTTTGGTGAATGTGCCTCAGCTGCTGATCCGTTCGGGTGTGTGGGCCGCTTGGCATGCGCACGCCGCCCCGGCAACCCCGGGTCTGTTTGATACCGTGATGAGAGTGCCGACAATGGACTGTTCGCGCGCCCGCGTCGAACTGGGGTGGCTACCTGCGCGCGGTCCCAGCGAAGTACTTCAAGAGTTCTTCGAGGGCCTCCGTGCGGGCGCCGGCGGTCCCACAGTTCCCTTGGCACCTGATCGGCCGGCACGGCGATTGCACGAGATCGCCACGGGACTCGGTGTTCGGCCCTGATCAATGCTTGCGGTTCGATGTGCACTTCTGGCTGACCCCTGTAGATGCAGGACTGTTTGGTCTGCCGCTGCAGTGGGAAGCGTTCCTATCAGGGCAACAAAGTGCGCCCCGCTCGTACTCGGCAGCTTCGGGCAAACATCTTCGGGAGGTCCCGTCATGTCCCAGCGCAATGCAACTCGAACTTATTCAGCGGTGCAGATTGCGGCCGCCACCGTCGGAGCGGTCTTTCTGCTCGTCGGCATTCTCGGCTTCATACCCGGCGTGACCACCGATTACGACATGTTGGCCGGAGCCGGACATCATTCCGGTGCGAAGCTCTTCGGGATTTTCGAGGTGTCGGTGTTGCACAACGTAGTTCATCTACTCTTCGGTGTTGCCGGTCTCGCAATGGCCAGGATGGCGCGGACCGCGCAGTTGTACCTCGTCGGTGGCGGCATCGTGTACCTGGCATTGTGGGTATACGGATTGGTGATCGACAAAGACAGCAGTGCCAATTTCGTCCCGGTCAACGACGCGGACAACTGGCTCCATCTTGTGCTCGGCCTGGGAATGGTCGCGCTCGGAATACTCACACCGCGGATTGTGCGACGCGACAACACTGATTCGCACCCGCACAGGTGACCGCCCCTGAGTGAGCCGAGGTTCAGACGTTTCCACGCGGATAGCTTTGGGCAACCGCACTTCATGACTTCTCTCTGGCTGGACGGCACACGCCGCGACTTCTCGTCCGAGTTCGTGGCCTCCAGTGAATTCGACGTGGTCGTGGTCGGAGCCGGGTTGACCGGGGTTGTCACGGCTCTGTTGTTCGCACGTACCGGGCGCAAGGTTGCCTTGCTCGAAGCGAGAACGACGGGCGCGGTAACCACGGGCAACACGACCGGCAAGATCAGCCTGCTTCAAGGCACGAGGCTCGCGAGTATCGCGAAAAAGCACTCTCCATCGGCAGTGCGCGCCTACGTCGAAGCGAACCGTGCGGGTCAACAATGGCTTCTGGGCTTCTGCACCGACAATTCTGTTGCGGTGCAACGCGAAACTGCATTCACCTACGCAAACAGCGTCGACGGAACAAGCACACTACGAGATGAATCCGATGCCGCGCGCGCGGCCGGACTCGACGTCCAGTGGACCGATACCGTGGAACTGCCTTTTCCTGTGGCAGGCGCAATCCGGTTGGAAGACCAAGCGCAATTCGACTCGGTGCGCGCATTGGACGCGCTCACCGAGGAGTTCGTACATCGCGGGGGAAAGGTCCACGAACACACGAGGGTTCGCACTGTGCGGGGCAATCGGCACCGCAGATCCATACATACCGATCGTGGAGACATCACTGCCGAGACCGTTGTCATTGCTACCGGCACGCCGATACTCGACCGCGGTGGCTTCTTTGCTCGTCTCGAACCACAGCGATCGTATGCCGCCGCTTTTACCGTGCCTGGCGACATTCCACACGGCATGTATCTCTCCGTCGACGAACCGAGCCGATCCATACGTTACGTGCCTGTCGGCGATCGAGAAGTTCTTCTCGTCGGAGGAAACAGCCATCCAGTCGGCCGTGCTGCGTCGCCGGCACAAAACCTTGAAGAGTTGATCACCTGGACCGGAAAGACTTTTCCGGGGGCCGAATTGACACACTCGTGGTCAGCACAGGATTACCGCCCGGTGAACGAGCTCCCGTATGTCGGGCAACTGGTTCCAGGTGACAGTTCCATCTTGATCGCAACGGGGTACGCCAAGTGGGGACTCACTAATGCGGTAGCGGCAGCGCTCGCCCTGACGGCCGAAGTATCAGGCAACCGAAAGGACTGGGCCGTCATCTACACCCCGTGGGACTGGAATCAGATTTCCGGACTACCCAAGGCCGCTGTTGTCAACGGCGAAGTGGCAGTCGAAATGGCAAGCGGATGGGTACGGCCGTTGATCAACCGCTCCGGAAGTTCGGGTGAACCGCGGGAGGGGGAGGGCCGAGTCGTATGGGACGGGATTGCACCCGCTGCGCACTGCACGGTTGACGGCGTGGCGCGCCGCGTCTCCGCAGTGTGCCCCCACCTCGGGGGGATATTGCGCTGGAACGACGCCGAACGCAGTTGGGATTGTCCACTGCATGGTTCTCGCTTCGCAGCGGACGGGGTACTGCTGGAGGGGCCGGCCACCTCGGATTTGACGTGATTGCAGCCCTGCAGAGAAGCTTCTGCTTCGGGCCACGCCTGTGCCGTTCTGGTTCCGTCACGATGAGCCCTTCTGCATGTTTTCACCGGCTGTCGGGTAAGTGGACCTGAATGGGGATCAAACCCCGCGAACTCAGGAGTCGTCGATGATCGTTTCTTTCGACCTGATGTCGGAATCGGACAGGTTTTCACTCTCTACCGGAAGGACGCGTCCTTGTCATGCTCGATCCATGCAACAGCGGGATCGAGCTGAGTTTGCAGAGCGAGTACGTGGGATGCGAAGTTGCGGACTACTTGCGAAAACACTTACCAGAGAACATTTCAGATGTAATAAGGATCAGTACCGAGCCCCTGGCCCGATCGTTCCTGAACCAGGACGATCCGAGTGCTCGACACACGTTGGAAAGGATTGGAAATGAGTGACGACCCCCGGCCTGAACTGCCGGTCGACACCAATGTCGACGAGATGTGCAGGCAGCTGGCATCCGTGGCAGCCCAACGTGGTTTGACAGTGTCAACGGCAGAGTCCTTGACGGCGGGAAACATCGCTGCCCAGCTCGGGAAGGCCCCTAACGCTGGTGCGTGGTTCAGTGGCGGGATCGTCGCCTACAACCGGGAGGTCAAGCGGTCCGTGCTTCATGTTCCCGACGGCCCTGTTGTGAGCGAAGAAGCCGCACGCGTCATGGCGCACAGCATCGCAACCCTGATGGGCACTACGCTGGCGCTCGCCGTCACAGGGGAGGCCGGGCCCCAGACTCAGGAGGACGTGGCCCCGGGGACGGTGTGGTTCGGAGTTGTCGATCATGGACGGGTGGAGACCGAGAAGCGCGTTTTCTCGGGTGATCCGGAGGATGTCCTTGCCGACACGATCGAATTCGCAATTCGACTTCTCGTGCAGCACGCCTCAGCAGACGCCACGTCCCATCGAGTTACATCGTGATCTTCAGGACTCCGTCTTCGAAAGACCTTCGAGTCTGACGGGGCCATGAATGACGTCGAACAGTATTGACGCGCAGCTGAACTGGTCTCTGGCTGCCATATCCGAGTTTCTCGGTGTGGACTACGAACCCTTCAGGGCCGACACCCCGGTGGTCACCGGAATCTGCCAGGATTCACGGCAGGTACGGCCGGGCGACGTCTACGCGGCGCTGCCGGGCGTCGAGCATCATGGCGGTGAGTTCGTAGCCGAAGCAGCTGCTCGGGGCGCCGTAGCTGTGGTCAGCGATCGCCCTACCGAGATTCTGCCTACGCTTATGGTCGAGAACCCCCGAAAAGCATTGGGTCCGTTGGCGGCCTGGATGCACGGACAGCCGTCCTCGATGCTTGACGTGTACGGAGTGACCGGCACGAATGGGAAGACCAGCACCGCGTTCCTGGTCGAGGCCGGATTGCGTGCGGCGGGTAAGCGGGCGGGCCTCGTGAGCGGGGTGTGTGTTCGTGGACCGAAAGGGTCGCAGCGGGCGCGACGCACCACGCCTGAAGCAAGCGAATTGCAGACAACACTGGCAGCATTCGTCCGCGATCGGGTCGACGGGGTTGCAATGGAAGTCTCCAGTCACGGCCTGGCGCAACACCGAATCGACGGCACTTACTTCCGGGTCGCCGCCTTCACCAATCTTTCGCGTGATCACCTCGACTTCCATCACACGATGGCGGAGTACTTCGAGACGAAGGCAGCGCTTTTCACGGACGAGTGGTGTGCCGCGGCCGTAATCGGCATCGACGATGCCTACGGAAGAACATTGGCTGCCCGTGTCACGGTTCCTCACTTGACCGTTTCTTCGTGTGGTGGCGGTGCAGACGTTTTCGCGACCGCCATCGACACAGGTCGGACGGGCACTGACTTCACCGTGCACCTCGAGGAGTGGAGTAGGCGAATCCGACTACGTCTGCTCGGCAGTCACCAAGTCGACAATGCCTTGATGGCAATTGCTTCACTGCGATTGGGCGGGGTGGACATGTCGACGGCTCTCGACGGTATCGAGGAACTCGACGCCGTTCCCGGACGGCTGGAACGGGTGGACCTCGGACAGAACTACCTAGCATTTGTCGACTACGTTCACAATCCATCGGCTCAAAGCCGACTGTTTCCCTATTTGCGCTCGCTGACGGCAGGAAGGTTGATTCTCGTCGTGGGTGCCACCGGGGGTCGGGACTCAGGAAAGCGTAAGCCGTTGGGGCACATCGCCGGGACATTCGCAGATGTCGTGATCGTAACCGACGAAGGTCCGTTTCGCGATGATGCTGCGGGCTTGAGAAGCGATGTTGCTTCGGGGTCTCGTGAAGCGAAACATGCTGAAACAGTGATTATTCCGGACCGGGGTGAGGCTATCGGAGTGGCCGTCTCTCGGGCACGATCAGGCGATATCGTCCTCGTTGCCGGTAGAGGACATGATTACTCGATGAATTACGACGGAGTGGAGATACCTTTCGACGATCGCGACGCGCTCGAACGTGCGGTGATCGAGCGCGGGTAGCTCTTTGAGGTGGACTGGGCGTGCCTTCGGCGATCATGGACTCGCACTTCAAAGCTGTAGGAGTCCTGATCATCTGGAATAAGAACTGCGACCGGCAGACCTGGCGACGCTACTGCTCAGGTGCGACAGCAGAAGAAGGTCAGAGAAGCCTGACGCTAGGTGGGCGAGGGCAAGTCCCGCGAGGGTCCAAGCCATGTAAGAACGAATTTAGAGGCGCCGCAAGCGATACCAGCGTGGGGAGGCTCGCAGGATTGTTCCTACCGATCCGAGTAGGAACAGAAGACTTGGGGCGAAGACGAGAAGCCGGCGATCCCTCGGCCAGCACACCAAGGCGTCGGTGTCGAACATTCGCCACGCCGAGAACCCAACCACACGATCGCAAAATCAGTACCGCTGCTACCAGCACGACGGACAAGACGTAGGTTTCGGTCCGACTGTCGGCCCTTCGCGCACGGCGCTGTAGTTCCTCGGTGGCACCGGGTTGGTCGGGCAACTCTCTCATCTCTTGTCAAACCTTGTCAGATCTACGTTCGGGGCTTGTTACGGCCGTAGAATCTGCTGGTACCCAGGCTAATACGAAAGCCGAGCCCACGACTCCGGTCAAGGTTCCCATGATCAGACCGCCGAAGTTTGCTGCAGGGAGGGCCACCAGCGAGAGAATCATCGCACAAACCCCAGCAGGTAGTCGGGTCTTGACGCGTAGTAGCGCGGAAGCTGCGCACAGGGCCATGAGCGCAGCCAACAGCAGTGTGGAAACCCCTGCGATGGTACTGATGGAAATTAGAACGTCACCCAGGCGCACGGACACGACGGCGGGTAGCAACAGAAAACCGGCCGAAACTCCCAGAAGAATTGAACCTGTAAAAGGCCGCTGCCTTCGCCATGCAGCGAAGGCCGCTCGCTTCGTCAACATCCGACAGTCCCCTTCTCGACACTCATGGCCAGTTTGTCGATGGCGACTTGTGTTGCGGTCAAGGAAATGATCTCGACGCGAGCATGTGCCAAACTCGAGTCGCCGGCTGTTATGGCTGATGCGTCAGGCGAATCGAGTTCGGATACCTCGCCGAGTGCAGAGACTTCAGCACCCAATCGTGCATCGTATGCAGTGATGGCGCCGCCGAGAGACGCTGCGTCCAAAGTGATGCCGGAAGCGGTCGTTCCGTCGCCGGGTGCATGGATGCTCATGGTGACGTCACCCAGGAATGGAACTCCGTGAGCGACAGTCGACAAGCACAGGTCAGTCAGGCGCACCTGTTGGATATGAACGGCGACGCTCGCAGATGCGTCTCCGGCAGTCTCCGCCGCTCGGGGATAAACCTGAACGCCTTGGGCTTCGACCGCGGAAACGCTTCCCGTGAATCTCTGCCCGGACACCACAATATTCATGGGCAGTTCTCCCCGTGCGATGCCGACACCCAGAGTCACGACGGCCAACAGTCCTAGACCGACTATGACGACAAAGCGCCCCTTGTGAACCGAGCTCACTGGTCTGCGCCTTTCTTTGCTGTGTTCTGCGTTTCGGTAGTTCACACTGAAGTCACGCACTGAGGTTCGTAGTGTCCTTCGTGGTTCGGCGAGAGAATGCGTGGAGAACTATCCCGGCCGCGAGAAGTGCTGCCGCGCGTAGCCAAGTCGCCGCGCGTTGCTGAGTGAGCAAGATTCCTGCGCCGAGAACGTCGCCGAGTATGAACATGAAGAGGAGTGGGCCGGTTATGGCCCGGGCGAGAACATTTCGCTGGCTGCTCCGGTCGGCCTGTTCGGTACCTTTCATTTGCACCGACTGTGGGTCGCGTCGCACCTGCAAGAGTCATCCTGTCGTCGCGGTGGCGTGCCGCCACCCAGATGATGTCACTTCCCCAAGCGTCCTGATCTCAAACGCGGGATGAACCTTGACACAGGTTCGATTCAGCACGCGTCTCGTTCGTACGTCGCTGCTGCAGCGACCGCCAGTCAAGGGACGACCCCGAGGGGAAGGCCGTCCCCAGTTGCGCCAGTTTGCCCCCCACTTACCAAGGCCGGCGCTTGGACCGAGCTCGAACAGGCCGGGCCGCACTTCGTCGATTCCGCGGACTGCGATGTCGAACAAGAACGGGACGATATTGTCTCCGACGGTTTCGGGTTCGGGCACCTCCTTGGTGGAGGTCGTGTAGACGATCGCCGTTGTCGCTGCCGGCAGATGCCCAGGGCCGGGTGATCTCGTGCCGACGATGGTGTACCGGTCGATGACGGCGAGTGGATGGCTATCGATATTGAAGGCGATCAGATCCCGCGCTGTTGCACACAGGACGGTCGCGTATTCGTGCCACTGCTCTATGTCAGTTCTGCAGTACCGCGGCGCCGCTGCCCCTCTCATCGTCCAGAGAGTGCCGCGTCGGTGAAGGGCGGCCACTGATGCACCGCTGCAGTGAGGTCGCCGATCAGCATCGGGCCGCCTTGCGGGAAGGTCTGTATTCCGGGGCCCTCGCCGAGGGTTTACTGCTGTTTTCCAGGAAGCCTGCCCATTCAGCGTTGGTGCGGAGTGCGTCCCGGGCGGAGGTCATTCCCCGCAAGGTAGTCACGATCTCATCGAATCCGGGCAGCAGGTGCGGGCAGTTGACGCACACGGGCTGCCCCAACGTGCACTCACCTGGGTGGCCGTTGTCGGAAGCGGCGACCGCTCGCCGCAGAACGCGTCGTCGGTCTTCCTCCACCACCCCACCTCCTTCTTCCGTCTTAGCGTGCCACCACCTCGACGTCCCAGAGCTGCCCAGTTTGCCAGGTCTTACACGCCTGACTTTGAGTCTCGCAACTGCGCCGTCGCTGACCCACATCGCGGATCTCGTTCACGAAACCGAAGTGACCAGAACACTATCTTTGAAACCGCTCTCAGGCAGTCGCCACCGTGTCGATCAGCTTGGCGCAGAATGCTGGGAGATCACCGGGGTTACGGCTGGATACCAAGGTGTTCGGTCCGGAAGTGCAGACGACCACCTCTTCGTCCACCCATGTGCCGCCCGCGTTGGTGATATCGGTGCGCAGACTCGGCCACGACGTCAGAGTGCGACCGGTAACCACCCCCGCTTCGACCAACGTCCAAGGCCCGTGGCAGATCACTGCTACCGGTTTTCCGGCGTCGAAGAAACTATGGGCGAAAGCCACCGCTTCAGGACTCATTCGGAGGAAGTCAGGGTTGGCCACCCCGCCAGGAAGTACGAGAGCGTCGTATTCGGAGGGCGACGCCGATCCGAGTACCGCATCCACGTCGAAGACGTCAGCTTTGTCGAGATGGTTGAATGCCTGCACAGTTCCTGGATCTGTCGAAACAATTGACGGCTGAGCGTGTTCCGCGACCAATGCGTCCCACGGATCCGTCAGCTCGACCTGTTCGACGCCCTCCGACGCGACGAGGAATGCAACTTTCTTACCTGCGAGTTTCTGGCTCATGCTTGATCGTCCTTCCTGGACCGTCATCCTGACCGCTGAGCAATTGCTCAGCTGGAGGCGCCTTCGGTGTCGTCGAAGAACGACCATTCGTCGTCGTGACGAACTTCCATCCGCCACCCCAATTCCGAATTGTCGGCCCGGGCGTCCACGAACCAAGCGTGTGCGTCGTCGGCGCTCTCGATGTCGCGGGTGTCAGTAACGTCGCCTGCGGGATTGATCACTCTGTAAGTAGCCATTCGGTTCGGCTTCCCAAAGTGGCGATTCGCTAATCATGCTTCGTTTCGGTGTGAAACAATTTTGGCCAGCGCGACTTACACCCACGCTTGGCCGTACCCGCTCCCAGCCACCACTGTCTGGTTGATACGCGATGAGGCCTGCATTTTCGAATGCATCGATCCATCCTTGCATCGGCCACTCCCCCCATCGTCGGTGAAACACTCGTGCATTGATCAGGATGTCGTCAAGGTGCTCGACGGGTGGATCCGACACCGGATGGAATTGGTGGTATGCGTCTGCGCCACCGACCCAGGCCAGTTTCACACCCTTGCCTCGGGCGGCCCGTGCGAAATCGGTGTCTTCCCCTCCGTACCCGAGGTACTCCTCGCAGAATCCACCGAGTGCGCGCCACGTCGTGGCAGTGACTGCGAAGGACAACGACCAGAAGAGATCGAAGTCGTTCCCGTCCACGATTTTTCCGTCTGGGGGCGCCGGCCTCGCTGGATGCGGGTTGTGAAGCAATGCCAGCGAGTCCGCGCTGGTCGAGTCGGCGACGGGGTGGGACAGGTAGGTGACCGGTCCGCAAAACAAGGCGCGAGTGGGCCCCTCCGAATGTGCGGCTTCGAGGTACCTCGTCAGAAGTAGCGGCGCTGCAATACAATCGACGTCGAGAAACACGAGCAATTCGGCACCCTGGTGTAGAGCTTCGGCGGCCCCGATGTTTCGCGCGCGGGCCAGCGGAAGCGCGCTTCCCGAGGGAACGTCGATCTCGATTGTGCGGGCAGCGCTTTCTTCCTGCGCCACCACGGTTTTCACCACAGGGTCCCCCATGGCGACGATGAAATGTGAGAACGGTGTGGTTGTGTCGACAGCGAGGCCACGGATGTGCATTCTCAAGTGTGAGTGGCGACCGCGCACGATCGTGATCACGGCTGTTTTCATGTCAGCGGCCCATATGCCGATTCGCGACCGACTCGATCACTCTCGCTGCTCGAGCAGCGGCACCCGAACTCTGCCACTTTGTCCAACCTCCACGATCGAGAGCCTTTGCCTCTGAGATCAATTCGGGCCATGCGTCGAGCGCAGGCCAGTTCGGCACCGTCACTGCGAGGTTGTGCGTCGACAATGCATCGGCGGTCGCAGTCTGTTCTCCGAACGGACGTTTCTGCGCGATCACGATAGCCGGCTTGCCGGCAATCGAGATGTCGGCAATCGCGTTCTGGCCCGCGTGGGAGACCACGACGTCGCTCGCACAGATTTCCGGCCAGGGATCGGGAACCCACGTCCCGCCGGGCAAGCCGAGCCCCTTCCATTGAAAGGAATTATGCTGTGCTGCAGCAGCGTGTACGTCGGCGTCGGCCACCGTTGATCCGCCGGCGCCGCTCAGCACAACGACGCGCGGTGTTGTGGGATTATCGACCGACGGAGAAGAGTTCGCCCGGCCGTCGAATCGGCTGATCCCGCCCACATAGGTGGTCTTGTCCGCATACGGGTGGAGCCAGTGCGGGTCGTAAACCTCCTGTGGCCAGGCCGCAATAATGTGATCAGCGAGGCGATACGCCAATTGATGCGCGGCATCTGTTCTGTCTCCTGGCATCGCCAAGACGATGACCGGGACGCCCATCAGGCGAACATAGGTCGCAATTTCGATCGATACGTCCACGACCACGGCCTCCGGGCGCGTGGTCGCTATCCAGTCCGCCACGTGAGCCATTCGAGAGCGAAGCCCGGGTTCGTGTATCGGCGCCCAGTGAAGCGCCCCGTTCGCGGTCGGGTTGAGCCTGTGGGTTTCGTCGTTGTCGAGTTGCAGCGGAAGATGGTCGTCGAAGTTTTGCACGGCAACCGAATCGGCACTGGTGAGCGCGGTGACGTCGGAGGAGAGATGCGCCGCAATCGACGCGGCGCGAGTGAGGTGCCCTCGGCCGTGATGGTGGATGTAGTAACCGATCATCAGCTTGCTCGTCGCGTAGTTGTCGACGAGCAGGCCATTTCGTCGTACAACTCGAGGTAGCGGTCCACCATCCGCCGTTCCGAGCAGTGGCTCACCGCTCGCGCACGTGCGCTCGGCCGAGCCAACTGCATCGCATCGCCGATTGCGGCAGTCAGTGCGATCACGTCGTCGGCAGGGACCAATCGTCCACAGTCGGGCGTGAGGATCTCCGGTATGCCGCCCCTGCCGTAGGCGACGACCGGTGTGCCGCAGGCAAGAGCCTCGGCTACCACCAAACCGTACGGCTCGTCCCATTGCGGCGTGACAAGAGCAACCGCAGACATTCCTACCGCAGCGATTAGATCGTCGGTCACTAGATGGCCGAGATAGCGAATGGTGCCGTCGAGTTCGGGTTCGATTCGTTCTCTGAAGTAAGCATGGTCACTGACCGGGCCGGCGAGTACCAACGGCATGCCTGCCGCCCGGGCTGCGGCAATTGCGTGGTGGGCACCCTTTTCCGGCACGATTCGACCGAACCAGATCAGACGGCGCCCGCCAGGGCCCTGATGCCATTGATCCGTGTCGACTCCGTTGTGTACGACATCGATATCTCCGGCAGCGTGTTTCCATGCTTCGGCGGTGTAGCGGCTCACGGCGGCAAACCGGCCGGGGGACCCGCCGGCCGCGATCGCTGATTCCAGCCAGGGCGTCGGTGGCGTGTGCAAAGTGGTGAGCACGGGAGTGTTCAGCGTCGACGTCATCGCCACCGGCAGATAGTGAAGGCTGTGGTTGTGGATGACGTCGAAGCTTTCCGCGTAGTCTCGCGACAGGCGGAGCATGAGGTCGAGATAGGCATGATGTTCTTGCATGAAATGCTCTGCCGGCATGGAGATATCAGATCGGGCAGCCGTGCTGATTGGGGCCGGACGGACGTCGATCAGCTCACAAGCGAGTTCCGGATCCGATCCTGGTCCGGCGAACAAGGTGACTTCGTGGCCGACTTTTCGCAGTGCCACGGCCAGATGCCAGACATGGGCCTCGAGACCGCCGGCGAATGGTTGATTGACGGGATAGCGACTCGAAGCGATCAAAGCTATGCGTAGAGCCCTCATGCGAGAACCTTCTCGTAGATCTCACGGTGGGCAGAAGCTGACAATTGGCGCTGCGCGGTGCGCATTGCGGCGGAAAGACGCACCGGCTCTTCCGAATACAATTCGCGAACGCATTGATCCAACGACTCGGCATCGAAATGTTGCTCGTCGAAGCCGTAAACCTTGCAGTCCTGCTGTTCCGAGTAGTATCCGCAACTGGGCGCAATAACGGCTGTGCCGAGATCGTAACACGCCTCCAGCCATCCAGAATGCGTCCCGAAACGGTATGGCAACACCGAAACTGTCAGGGACGAAAGATATTTCCACAGCTCGTCGTCGCTGAAGTAGGGGTGTACCTCTACATCGACATCGGGTTGGCGCGCATACTCCTTCAGCCTGGTCGCTGACTGGGGTGCATACCAATGATTATCCGGATCGAAAATCTCGTCGTGGACGTTCACGACCAATCGCGCTCCCGGTAACGTCGCAATCGTCGCGCCGAGCGTGTCCAACACCGGAAAGGGATCCATGTTGGGACGCAGGCTTTTCACGTGGACTCCCACCGTGAAATCCGTATCCGGGGGCCGTGGCAGATCGAAGTTCTCCAATTCGATCACGTGAGGATGAGGCAGCACTGTGCATTGCCGGTCCCAATTGTTCGCGACTGCTGCCGCTGCGCCCGGCGTCAGGGTGATCAGCGAATCCGCTGCGGGAATCAAGACGTTCAACAATTCGCGGTGTTGCTCGGGTTCCGGCTGATGCGGGTTGCGCAGATCATGCACCGTGTACACGAGAGGAATTCTGTGGCTGCGTAATTCGTGGACGATGTCTTCCATCACGCGTGGTGCGATCGCGTCGAAACCGAAGTGCACATGGAAGAGATCGAACAGGTGGTGATGGTCCCGAATCCACGCGGGATCCAGCATCACCGGTGGCCACCATCCGCCGGGAACCTTGCGGCCGTCCTCGGGGACCGGGTCGTCGAGGCGAATGATGCTGTCGGTTCCCGACGGCGGGGCCAAGTGCCGGACATACACGTGGGATGCGGGCACGGACGCAACACGGATGACGGCGGCTCGGGCGGAATAGTCGACGTTGGTCGAGGCCGACACTGCCATATCGGAGTTGGCTTCCCGGTTCATCGTATTCCTTGTATTCGATCGGACGCGTGGCTGTTGCATTGCGGCCGGGTGGAGACCCACTGTGTGCGACGAAAACGGCTGCGAGCTTCAGGACGCACTCTCGTGATCCTCCAATCCGACGGCGAGGCGCAGTTCCCGTAGATCGGTATCGAGTTCGGGATGCTCTTTCGACAATTGCTTCATCAGATCGGCCAAGCCGTCGGCTATTGCGTTCAGTTTGTGCTGCACCGCGTCATCTGATCTTTTCTGTGTGTTCTGCAACAAGGCCACCAAGAGGAAAGTCACGATGGTGGTGATCGTGTTGATGATCAATTGCCAGGTGTCGATGGTTCCGAGGAGGAAGAATGACGGCGCCCAGAGCACCACTATCACCACGCACGCTACGAAGAACCATGCTTGTGAAGTGCGTGCGCTGACATAAGTCGCGAACCGATCGAAGACGGAGATTTTTGTCGTGACTTCGGACGGGAGAACTGCCGGGGGCTTCATGGAGGGACCTCGCTCTTGTCTGGGGCGTTCTTGCGACCGTCGCCCTGTGACCTACAGCAGCCCAGCCCGCGTCACAAGGCGACGGTCCTGTGGATCGGGAAGCCCACCAGCGCCGATCCACCGCATTTCGGCAATGCAGAGGACAGGTGCCCAGGGGGCAGCTTTCACAAACATCGGAGGGCTCAGTTCCCGCTGTCGGAGCGGGAACGCTGCTTGCGGCGGCGAACGAACAGTACGAACGCCATTACGAGACCGAGCGCCGCTGCCGCGGCGGCTGCAGGCTGCTGCTTCACACGTTCGACATCCCGTGACACCTCGCTTTGGATGCGGGCTGGTACGTCGGCTTTTTCGGCGAGTGCGCCCACGGTTGCGGCCAGGGCTTCACGTTGCGCTTGAACATTCTCGTCGGGTCCGTTTGTGGCAGTGCTCATTTCAGTCCCTTCTTTGCAGTGGCGATGTCAGCCTTGACGCTTTCGACGGTCTCTTCCGGAACAGGCGGCGCCGCGGACTTCGCTCGTTTGGCACCCACGAGTGCGGTGATTGCACCTACGACGATCACGATTGCCGCGACTATGAGAGCTGCAAGCCACGGTTCGAGTGCAGTCGCCAACCCGAGTACTGCTGCCGCAAGCAGGACTGCGAATCCGTACAGCAGAAGCAAGGCGCCCGCGCCGGAGATACCGGCCCCTACACCCAATCGGGTGCTCTTCGTCTTGACTTCGGCTACGGCGTGCGACATCTCGGCGCGTACGAGGTCTGTCACCTGCTCGGTGAGGCGTTCTACGAGTTGTACGGTCGAGAGGGAATGCGGGTCTACCGCATCGACGTCGACAGTTTTCGGCGGAGAGGTGCTGCTAACGGGTGCCCTGGTATCGGATCGCTCGGTCATGGTCGACGTCCCTTCGTTGTCTTCGCCGCCGTGCGTTTCGCGAAGCTCGCGACCGGCGGCGATGTCTTGTGCGTGTTGACGAGCGTTCTTGTCCGAAACGCTGGTGTCCCGAGGAGGCAGGCGGAGGAATTCTTCGGCTTCGATCCCGGCCTGCAGTTGCCGGCCGCGTTCGAGTTCCGCGTCGACCTCTGCTCCGAACAACAGCGCGAGGTTGGTGATCCACAACCAGAGGAGGAAGATGACCGCCCCGGCCAACGATCCGTACGTCTTGTTGTAACTACCGAAGTTGCTGACGTAGAAAGCGAATCCGACTGAAGCGACGATCCACACTGCGATAGCGAGTGCTGCTCCGACACTGATCCACCGAAATTTCGGCTGCTTCACATTGGGAGTCACGTAGTACAGCACGGCCACGGCCAGCGTCACACAGATCAGAATGACGGGCCACTTCGCAATGTTCCAGGTGGTCACGGCGCCGTCGCCGATTCCCAACTGATCGCCCAGCGCTTTGGCAACGGGGCCGCTGACGACGAGCATCAGGATCACCGCAGCAACCAACAGAAGGCCGGCGAGTGTGACCGCCAGTTGCAGAGGACGAAGTTTCCATACAGGCCTGCCTTCGTCCACTTCGTACATGCGGTTCATCGCACGCCCGAATGCGCCGACATAACCGGAGGCCGACCACAATGCACCCGCGAGGCCGACTATCAAGGCGAAACCGGCCGTGGGGGCCGCCACGAGTTGCTCGACGGTGCCACGCATGGTGTCCACCGCCGAGTCCGGTCCGACAGCGGCTACCAACTCCATCACCGTGTCGACGCTGGCACGTCCCTGGCCGACAACTCCCAGCAGGGATACGAGTGCCAGGAGTGCTGGGAACAGTGACAGCACAGCGTAATACGTCAGTGCCGCTGCTAGATCTGTGCATTGATCGCGCGTGAACTCGCGGGCCGAGCGCCGAGCTACGAACTTCCACGACTGTGCCGTCAGATCGGTCGGGTCGGAAGGCTTGTGCGGGTCGTCCGCATCAACCGTGTGTGTCGCCATGCTCGGGTTGCTACCCCGTGGGTCGGCTGTCGAAACTCAGTCGTGAGCAGTCTCGGTTTTGTACTCGTCTCGGTCGAGGACAGCGAGCGCCGCGAGTAGCCCGCGGCTGGACAAGATTATCGAAGGCGCGGCGGCCGTTGTGACTTTTCCCTGCTGCGACAGTTTTTCGAGTTCCTTCAATCTCCGGTGGGCGAGAGGCAAACTTGTGATCGCGTGATCGTCGGTGGGATCGTGTACCGGGCCTTTTCCCGCATCGGCGAATGCTCCGGCCATCGCTTCGAGCAAGTCGGAGACGGCGCCTTGCAGGGTCTCGTTCTCGGCGAAATCGCTGTCCTCGACGGCGAGGATCAGCGCCATGAGATGTAACGTCGCTCGGTCGAGTGCTTCGGCGGCGGGACGAAACAGGTCGGAGCCACCGACGCGCAACCAGCCGCGCTTGCGAAAGTTTCCGACCAGGCTGGCTTCACCTTCCATCACTGCGGCGTGCGCAGCGACGGACTTGTTCACCGACAGGGCCCGTCGACGCCAGAGTTCGCTAGCTCCAGCACCGGTTTTCACGTCCTCGGCCATTTGTCGGAGAATGTCCGAGATCTCATGCGTGCGCGAGACCAAAAGGTCTCTCGCATCGGAGAGATGGTCGGGCGGGACCAACACGGCATTGACGGCGATGCCCACGAACACTCCGAGCGCTACGTCGCCGATACGGTGCATGACGAGGTACGGATTCGTCGCGGTTCCGTACAGAAGCACCAGTACGGCGGTGACGGCCACCCAGATCCCGTCAGGTGACAACCGCGGAATGCGGCCGACGAGTATTCCTGCACCCGTTGCGAGGGCCAACGCGGCAACGGTCGGGAGGGTCACCGCTGCAATGGCGGCCACAACCACACCGAGGACGACCACGCTCACCTGGCGGGCGGCCACCCGCATCGAGTTGCGCACCGTGTTCCCGATGATGAAGAGTGCAGCATAGGGGGCGAGAAATGCTTCAGGACTGTGAAAGACGCTGTTCGCGATGACCCACGCGATGACGACGGCTACTGCGCCTTTGAGAGCTGTGACCAGGCCTATGCTTTCACATCGCCGGATCAGGGGATGCTCGAGAATTCCGTGCTCCTTAGCCTTTTACGGTTGTCCGACACTTCGTCCGAACAAAACCTTGTCCGCTGTTACCGGCAGGTCGCGTACTCGCACGCCGGTAGCATCGTAGATCGCGTTGACCACTGCCGCTGCAGCCCCGACGATTCCGATCTCGCCGGCACCCCGCGATCCCATCGGGTTGACGTGTTCGTCGACCTCGTCGAGCCAAAAGGCTTCGATGTCTTGCACATCCGCGTTTGTGCTGATGTGGTAGTTCGCCAAGTCGTGAGTCATCACGTGGCCGAATCTGTTGTCCCGGAAGCTCTCCTCGTGCAACGCCATCGACAATCCCATTGTCATTCCGCCGGTGAGTTGCGAGCGAAGCGTTTTCGCATTGATTGCACGTCCGATCGAGAACACACCGAGCATCCGGGGGATCCTGATCTCGCCGGTGTCGCGATGGACACGGGCCTCTACGAAGTGAGCACCGAACGAATGCATGGAGTAATCGTCCTCATACGGATTCTTCGGCGTTTCAGTTGTCGTCTCCGCGCCGGCGGTGGGACTTGAACCGTGCTTCGTGCGGAACTGGCGGGCAGCAGCAACGATGGTAGAGCCCCACGACGAGATGCCGGCGGATCCACCGGCAACTGTCGCGAAAGGAAACTTGGTATCGCCGATTTCGAGCCGCACTTCCTCGATACGGCATCCGAGAGCATCGGCGGCGATCTGCGTCAGAGCTGTCCAGGTTCCCGTACCGATGTCGGCCGCGCCGATCTGGACGCTGTAGATTCGGTCGGTTCCGAAGACGATGCGCGCTTTCGAACCAGGATTGGTCATTGCCGGATAGGTTGCCGCCGCCATGCCGGTGCCCACCATCCAGTCGCCGTCCAGGTTGCGTCCACCGCGTCGGCTCCGATTCTCCCAACCGAATCTTTCCGCACCTTCTCTCATGCATTCAATCAAATGTCTTCCCGACCATGGTTTTCCGCTCTCGGGGTCGACTTCGGGTTCGTTGCGGACGCGAAGTTCGATCGGGTCGAGGCCGAGGGCTATGGCAAGCTCGTCCATTGCTACCTCGACCGCGTACATTCCCGGAGTCTCGCCCGGGGCGCGCATCCAGAACGGGACTGCAACATCGAGGGCCGCAACTCGGTGCGAGGTAGAGCGATTGGGAGTGGCGTACATGATCCTGGTGGCAACAGCAGTCTGTTCCGCGTATTCCTTGATCTTCGACGTTTGTTCGATGACGTCGTGGGACATCGCCGTCAGACGACCGTGGGTGTTTGAGCCGAGGCGAATGCGTTGGATCGTGGATGTGCGGTATCCGACGATCGCGAACATCTGCTGCCGCGTGAGCGCGAACTTGACCGGTCGCCCCGCCGTCCTACGGGCAGCGAGAATCGCTAATACGTTGTGCGCGTGTGGTGATCCCTTCGAACCGAAGCCGCCGCCGACGTTTGGCGCCACGACACGCATCTGATCGAGTTCGAGCCCGAACATCGGTGCCAGAGTCTCACGGACGGCGTGGACTCCTTGGGTGGAGTCGTACAGGGTGACGCATGGGCGCCCGTCCTGGGCATCGTCCTCCCAGATTGCGATGCAGGCGTGCGGTTCCATGGGATTGTTGTGTTCGAGCGGGGTGGTGTAGGTCTGGTCGATTGTCACCTCCGCATCGGTGAAGGCGGACTCGACATCGCCGACGGTCGTGTCGGTGGCGAATCCGTTGACGTCCTCGGGCGCGTAGAGGTCGTCGCGATCGGATCGCAACTCGGAATCATGCGGGAGTTCGTCGTACTCGACTTGCACCAATCCCGCGGCATGACGGGCTGTCTCGGGGGTTTCGGCAATCACAGCACCGATGAATTGTCCGCGGAAGTGGACGGCTGGGTCCTGGAGCACGGACAGCTCTCGATCTTCGGTATCCGCCAAGTATGGGGCATCGAAGACGGTGATCACGGCGACCACCCCCTGAAGTACTTCCGCCAGTTCCGTTTTCATGCTCACGACGCGGCCACGCGCAACCGTCGCCTGTACGGCGTGCAGGTAGGCGGGATCCTCCACGGGATGCTCGAATGCGTAGAGCGCAGAGCCGGTGACCTTCGCGTATCCGTCGACGCGCTCGATCGGATTTCCCAGGTAGCCCGGTTCGATCATCTTCATTTCGTGAACCTTCCCGCGGTGAGTGACCGCAGAACCGAAACCATGACGCCGCGTGTCAAAGGAATCTTGAAAGCATTGCTCGACTGTGGTTTCGCGTCCGCTAGTTCAGCATCTGCCGCCCGTATGAAGACTTCCTCGGTCGGCGGAGATCCGAGCAGGACCTCTTCCGCCTTGTGGGCGCGCCAGGGACGGTGCGCCACGCCTCCGAGAGCGATTCGGGCTCCGGTGACAATATCGTTTTCGAGTTCGATCTCGGCGGCGGCCGAAACCAGAGCGAAAGCGAACGAGGCGCGATCACGTGTCTTGAGGTACGTCGACAGCGCCGCTGGGGCGGGCGCGGGAAGCTCGACTGCAACGATCAACTGGTTTGGAGCCAGGGCGGTGTCGCGCTCTGGTGAATCGCCAGGGAGACGGTAAAATTCGGCGATCGGAATGCGATGCTCGCCGCCCTCGTCTCGGACGACAATGACGGCGTCCAGTGCAGCCAGTGCGACTGCCATGTCCGACGGGTGTACGGCAATACATTGGTCGGAGGCCCCCAGGATCGCGTGGTAACGCACATAGCCTCCGATGGCAGAGCAACCCGATCCGGGTGCTCTCTTGTTGCACGGAGTTGTCACGTCCTGGAAGTAGACACACCTGGTTGCCTGCATCAGGTTGCCGGCAGTGGTCGCCGCATTGCGTAACTGCCCTGATGCTCCGGACAAGAGGGCACGCGCAAGCACCGCGTATCGGCTACGGATCACGGGGTGGGCGGCGAGGTCGGAGTTTCGGACTGTAGCTCCGATGCGGACCCCTCCATCCGAACGCACTTCCACACTGGCGAGGGGCAACCGACTGACGTCGATCACCATCCGCGGGTTGACCACGCCGAGTTTCATACGGTCGACGAGGTTCGTACCCCCGGCCAAAAAGGCGGCGTCGACATTTTCAGACATCAGAGTCAACGCGTCTTCCACGTCCTCGGCGCGTCGGTACTCGAATGGCATCATGACTGCGCCGCCTGGCGAATTGCTGCGACGATGTTGCCGTATGCAGCGCAGCGACAGAGATTTCCGCTCATGCGTTCTCGAATCTCGGCGTCGTCCAGATCCGGGTCAGCATCGAGGTCTTCGGTGACATGACTGGGGTGCCCGGCCTTCACCTCGTCCAGCATCCCCACTGCCGAGCACACCTGCCCCGGGGTGCAGTACCCGCACTGGAGCGCATCCTGGTCCAGAAACGCTTGTTGTACGGCACACAGACCGTCGTGATCCGACAACCCGCTTGCCGTAGTGATCTGTGCGCCGTCCTGTGCCACTGCAAACGTCAAACACGTAACGGCGCGCCGACCGTCGAGGAGGACCGTGCACGATCCGCACTGCCCGTGGTCACACCCTTTCTTCGGGGACGTGACGCTGAGGCGATCCCGCAGCGCGTCGAGCAGCGTGGTTCGAGTGTCGACCGTCAGGGTGTGGCTGCTGCCGTCCACCGTCAACGTGATTTCGGCATCGATTCGCGAAGACTCCATGACGAGCACCTACCCAGCTCCGGATTACTCAAACGGGTAGCGTCACGACCCGCTGACGCTGCGGTTGCAAGACCGCTCGCGAGTGCGGCGCTTGTGTAGCCGTGTCGTCACGGCTGCCATCTCACGAATTCACCTCAAGCATCGCGCCTCTTCCCGAGAATTCCGCCGTCTCACCGAGCCCGACAAGCCGCGTCGCGCTTGCCTCCCAAAGCTGACGAGGGGGCACTCGCGGTGCGCACGTTGTGGCCGCAGAAGCGAATGACCATGGGCCGCCACCGTTCGCTTCGGAGTGAATTGCTCATCACAGCAGGTAAATACGAGTCTCTACGCCTTTCCTGTCACTGTCTGAGGAGAAGTCGTGTGGGCCGTGTCGAGACCCCACTGTCCCGTCGGGATGATCCAGCCAGTAACTATTCCGGACACATTCAAAACATGTCGTCCGCGGAACGCACACCTCCACGGGCACGAATGGGTTTCCGCCTTCCTGGGTAGCCCTGCCGCATGGACCAAAGTCGTGCGCCGTTGTTGGAAGCCTTGGACCGATATCACCACCTGGATCGATACGGATTCACCCCGCCAGGGCACCGACAGGGACGCGGCACAGACCGCCGCGTGCTCGATGTACTCGGCAGAGACCCGTTTCGTGGCGACGTACTCGCGTCCTCTGGTTTGGATGATCGGACATCGTCGAACAGCTATCTCGCAGACGCTGAACAATTGATGGCGGACGCGGTAGGAGCGGATTATGCGTTCTTCTCGACGTGCGGAAGTTCGCTCTCGGTCAAGGCAGCGATGATGGCCGTTGCGGGAAACGACCCTGGCGGTTTGCTTGTCGGGCGCGACAGCCACAAGTCCATCGTCGCGGGACTGATCTTCGCCGGGATCACGCCTCGCTGGATTACGCCTCAATGGGATTCCGAACGCCACATTTCACACCCGCCATCTCCCGGACAGGTTCGTGAAGCATGGGAGAAGAACCCGAACGCCGCAGGAGCGTTGATCGTCAGCCCCAGCCCGTACGGGACCTGCGCAGACATCGCGGCGATCGCGGATGAATGTCACAGCCGGGGAAAGCCTTTGATCATCGACGAAGCGTGGGGCGCACATTTGCCCTTCCACGAGCAGCTGCCGACTTGGGCGATGGACGCCGGCGCAGACGTCTGCGTGGTCAGTGTCCACAAGATGGGTATGGGGTTCGAGCAAGGATCGGTCTTTCACCTCCAAGGAAATCTTGTCGACGCCGCTCATTTGTCCGCGTGCGCCGATCTACTGATGACTACCAGTCCTAACGTCCTGATCTATTCCGCGCTCGACGGGTGGCGACGCCAGATGGTCGAGACAGGACAGGCCATGCTGGATTCAGCTCTGACGCTTGCGGCATCGCTCCGCGACGAGATCGAGACGCTACCTGGTCTCGAAGTGCTCGACTCCGAGTTACTAGGCCATCAAGCATCGCACGACTTGGACCGGTTGCAGATCCTGATCGATGTTTCCGGAACTGGCGCGACAGGATATCAATGTTCGGATTGGCTGAGAGCGGAGCGCCTGATCGATGTGGGAATGAGTGATCACCGGCGAATTCTCGCGACGATTTCAGCTGCAGACAATCAAGCCACGGCCAGGAGACTCCTAGAGGGCTTGGCAGCACTCTGTGCCGCCGTATCGAGCTTTCCACCCTCCCAGTCGATCGACCTGCCTGCTCCCGCTGACCTTCAATTGGCCACTGTGGCATCTCCACGTGAGGCGTTCTTCGGCAAAACGGAAATGGTGCTCGGAAGACACGCTGCCGGGCGCATCGCCGCTGAACAACTCACGCCGTATCCACCCGGGATTCCCGTTGTAGTCCCTGGTGAATGCCTTAACAGAGAAGTGGTGGACTACTTGCAATCCGGCATCCGAGCAGGCATGGCCGTTCCGGATGCCACCGATTCATCGTTGGAGAAGTTTCGAGTGCTAGTTTGACGGCTCGAGTACGAACCCGACCACTTTCGACGCATCGAGAGCGAGTCCGCAGGTTACTCATAGCGGGATACCCCAGCGCGGCAACCCAGGGGGTCAGTGCGGCGACCCCTGAACGAAAGCGCAGCTGCGTTCGCGGCACCCGGAACGGCCCTATTTCGCGATTGCACGTCCCTGGACGCGAGCACAGTGCGTCATCGACAACTCCGACCCCGGCAAGAGCGCATCCACTCATGAAATCGCGTCGAGATCGTGAGCAATACTCGTATTCAGCCATCCCTCCCTGACGGGGAATTCTCCCGAACGGTCGCGACACGTCCGTTTTTGCGGTTCTATGGACACGCATGCTCGTTCGTCAGATTCTCGATCACCAAAGGTGATTGTGGAGACGTGAAGGAAGTGCAGAAGTGGTCGAACACACCGGCAGCAGGGCCGAAGACGCTCTGCTTCGCGGCGGCCGCTTCTTCACCCCAGGCGAGTTCTCTACCGACCTCAGAACTGTGAATCGTCGAGGGGGACGCGACGGCGACATCTTCTATCGGGATCGCTGGAGTCACGACAAGGTTGTGCGGTCGACGCACGGAGTCAATTGCACCGGTTCGTGTTCGTGGAAAATCTATGTCAAGGACGGCATCATCACCTGGGAGACCCAGGAGACCGATTATCCGACGGTGGGACCCGACCGACCCGAATACGAACCGCGAGGGTGTCCACGCGGGGCCGCCTTTTCCTGGTACACCTATTCCCCCACCCGCGTCCGGTACCCGTACGCACGCGGCGTGCTCGTCGAGATGTACCGGGAGGCGCGAACGCGCCTCGGTGATCCGGTGGATGCGTGGGCTGACATTCAAGCCGATCCGCAGCGTCGCCGAAAGTACCAGCAGGCCAGAGGAAAAGGCGGATTGGTACGAGTAACGTGGGCGGAAGCCACCGAAATGATCGCGGCCGCGCACGTGCACACCATCAAGGAATACGGCCCCGATCGCGTTGCGGGCTTCTCCCCGATTCCGGCGATGTCCATGGTCTCGTTCGCTGCCGGATCGAGGTTCATCGAACTTCTCGGTGGCGTGATGACGTCTTTCTACGACTGGTACGCGGACTTGCCGGTCGCCTCACCTCAGGTCTTCGGCGATCAGACCGACGTGCCGGAGTCCGGGGACTGGTGGGACGCGTCCTATCTGGTGATGTGGGGATCGAACGTCCCGGTGACTCGCACACCCGATGCACACTGGATGGCCGAAGTTCGCTACCGCGGAACCAAAGTCGTTTCGATCAGCCCTGACTACGCCGACAACACCAAGTTCGCGGACGAGTGGATGCCGTGCGCCGCCGGGACCGACGGCGCGATGGCCATGGCGATGGGACACGTCATCCTCTCCGACTTCTTCGTCGAGAAAAGCGAACCGTTCTTCGTCGACTACGTACGGCAGTTCACCGACCTGCCGTTCCTCGTCACCCTCGAGGAACGCGACGGGCGCCTGGTCGCGGGAAAGAATCTGACGGCCGCAGATCTCGGCGAATCGAGTGAGAACGCCGCGTTCAAACCGGTTCTCGTCGACAGCGTCACCGACGCCGTGGTCGTACCGAACGGCACACTCGGCTTCCGATACGGCGACGAAGGTGTCGGGAAGTGGAATCTCGATCTCGGTGACGTGGTACCGGCATTGACCGTCGCCGCCGACGGAGGCGAAACCACAGAAATACATCTCCCTCGCTTTGACACCCCAGACGGTCACGGCGAGAGCATGATCCGGGGAGTGCCGGTGCGCCGCATCGGAGACCGTCTGGTGTGCACTGTCTTCGACCTGATGCTCGCGCAGTACGGGGTGCGGCGCGACGGTTTGCCTGGCCTCTGGCCCACCGGCTTCGACGACGCGAGCGCGCCGTACACCCCCGCCTGGCAGGAATCGATGACGGGTGTCAGTGCGTCGCAGGTGATTCGAATTGCGCGTGAATTCGCCTCCAATGCCGTCGACTCGGGTGGCCGGTCGATGATCATCATGGGTGCCGGGATCTGTCAGTGGTTCCATGGCGACGCGACGTATCGCGCTGTCCTCAGCCTGCTGTTACTCACCGGATCGATGGGCCGGAACGGCGGGGGCTGGGCGCACTACGTCGGGCAAGAAAAGTGCCGCCCTGTCACCGGCTGGACGGCCGTCGCGATGGGCACCGACTGGCTCCGGCCGCCGCGCCAGATGGCCGGCACCTCCTACTGGTACGTCCACACCGACCAATGGCGATACGACGGCTATCAGGCCGACACCTTGTCCAGCCCCACCGGTCGCGGCAATTTCCGTGATCGTCACACCATGGACGTGCTGACCTCAGCCGTGTCGATGGGATGGACGCCGTTCTACCCGCAGTTCGATCGCTCGAGTCTCGATCTCGCCGACGAAGCAGACACCCACGATCGCGATGTCGTCGAACACGTCACAAGCCAGTTGGCCTCGGGAGAGCTCAATTTCGCGGTCACTGATCCCGACAACCCCAAGAACTGGCCCCGGGTTCTGAGTGTGTGGCGGGCAAATCTTCTGGGCTCGTCGAGCAAAGGCAACGAGTACTTCCTTCGGCACCTCCTCGGCACGGACTCGAATCTGCAGGCGGAACCGACACCGGAAGACCTGCGTCCGAGCGAAGTGACGTGGAGCGACGACATCCCCGAGGGCAAACTCGATCTGCTCATGTCGATCGACTTCCGAATGACGTCCACCACTCTGCTGTCGGATGTGGTTCTGCCGGCCGCGACCTGGTACGAGAAGGCAGACCTGTCGAGCACGGACATGCACCCGTTCGTTCATGCTTTCACCCCCGCCATCGACCCGCCGTGGGAAACACGTTCCGACTTCGACGCGTTCGGCTCCATCGCCAAGACATTCAGTGTCCTGGCGCGCAAGCACCTCGGGAAACGTCGAGATGTCGTGATGAGCACACTCCAACACGACACACCTGGCGCAATGGCCTATCGCGCAGGCAAAGAACACGATTGGCGCGCTCGCGGCGAGACACCCGTCCCGGGAAAGACCATGGGCCCGCTCGTGGTCGTCGAGCGGGACTACCCAGCAGTCGCAGAACAATGGGCTGCATTGGGTCCACTCGTCGAAAAGGCCGGACTCACCACCAAGGGCGTCACGACGCATCCGACACGCGAAGTTGAAGAATTGGCGGCGAAACACGGGGTCTTCGATTCAGGTGTTGCCGCCGGTCGACCGGCGCTCGACACTGCCGAGAAGATGGCCGAGACAATTCTGGCGCTGTCCGGCACCTCCAACGGACGATTGGCCGTCGAAGGGTTCGCACAACTGGAAAAGCGAACTGGCCGCCCGCTGACCCATCTGGCAGCCGGTAGCAAAGAACGCCGGATCACATTCGCCGACACTCAAGCTCGCCCGGTTCCGGTCATCACCAGTCCGGAATGGTCCGGTAGCGAAACCGGTGGTCGCCGATACGCACCATTCACTGTCAACATCGAAGAACTCAAACCCTTCCACACCCTGACCGGTCGTATGCATTTCTACCTCGATCACGACTGGATCGAGGAGTTGGGCGAGCAGCTACCGATCTACCGGCCACCGCTCGATATGGCAAGCCTCTTCGGCGAGCCTGCGCTCGGTGATCGGAACGGTGGAATCGGTTTGAGTGTCAGGTATCTGACCCCTCACTCAAAGTGGTCCATCCATTCCGAGTACCAAGACAACCTGTTCATGCTCTCGCTCTCGCGTGGCGGTCCGACCATGTGGATGAGCCCAGGAGACGCTGCCAAGATCGCGGTGTCGGACAACGACTGGGTCGAAGCGGTCAATCGCAACGGTGTGGTCGTGTGTCGAGCGATCGTCTCGCACCGGATGCCGGACGGGGTGGTGTACGTCTATCACGCTCAGGAGCGGACCATCGACGTCCCACTTACCGAAACGACGGGAAAGCGTGGCGGAATCCACAATTCGCTGACCAGACTGTTGATCAAACCTTCCCACCTTGCCGGCGGTTACGCACAGACGTCGTTTGCTTTCAACTACCTCGGTCCGACCGGAAATCAACGTGACGAAGTGACGGTTGTACGACGTCGCTCGCAGGAGGTGACGTACTGATGCGAGTCATGGCGCAGCTGGCGATGGTGATGAATCTGGACAAGTGCATCGGCTGTCACACCTGTTCGGTGACGTGTAAACAGGCGTGGACCAACCGATCCGGCACAGAGTACGTGTGGTTCAACAACGTGGAAACGCGACCAGGGCAGGGTTATCCGCGAACCTACGAGGATCAGGAGAAATGGAACGGCGGTTGGGTCCGCGACAAGAACGGCCGACTCCGCCTGCGTGACGGTGGCCGACTGAAGAAGCTCTCACGCATCTTTGCGAATCCGAAAATGCCGTCCATCGAAGACTATTACGAACCCTGGACGTACGACTACGAAAATCTCACGCAGGCGCCCTTAGGCGAGCACATGCCGGTGGCAGCACCACGAAGCCTCATCAGCGGCAAACCGATGAAGGTGGAGTGGTCGGCGAACTGGGACGACGATCTGGCCGGTTCGCCTGAGATCGTGCCGAACGACCCCGTGCTGAAGAAGATCAACGAGGAGGTCAAACTCCAACTCGAAGACACCTTCATGTTCTATCTACCGCGGATCTGTGAGCACTGCCTGAATCCGTCGTGTGTCGCATCCTGCCCGTCAGGGGCGATGTACAAGCGAACCGAAGACGGGATCGTTCTCGTCGACCAGGACAAGTGCCGCGGCTGGCGAATGTGTGTCTCCGGATGTCCTTACAAGAAGGTGTATTTCAACCACAAGACGGGCAAGGCCGAGAAATGCACGTTCTGCTACCCGCGCGTCGAGGTAGGGCTGCCGACCGTGTGTGCGGAGACCTGTGTCGGTCGCTTGCGCTACATCGGCCTCATCTTCTACGACGTCGACAAGGTACTCGAGGCGGCGACCGTACCCGACGAGGAAGATCTGTACGAGGCTCAACTCGATGTCCTGCTGGATCCGAATGATCCCGAGGTCGTCGAAGGTGCTCGCGCAGAGGGCATCTCGGACGAGTGGATCGAGGCGGCGCAGAGGTCACCCATCCACGCTTTGATCAAGGACTATCGCGTCGCACTGCCCCTTCATCCGGAGTTTCGCACCATGCCGATGGTCTGGTACGTCCCGCCCCTGTCCCCCGTGGTCGATGCCGTGAGCCGCGACGGCCACGACGGGGAGGACGTCGGCAATCTTTTCGGTGCTCTCGACTCGTTGCGGATTCCGATCGAATATCTGGCCGGACTGTTCACGGCCGGCGATACCGACATCGTCGACGGAGTTCTGCGACGACTGGCCGCGATGCGTGCGTACATGCGCGACATCAACCTCGGACGTGAACCTCAGCCCCATATCCCCGAGGCAGTAGGAATGACGGAGGAAGACATCTACGAGATGTACCGCCTTCTGGCTTTGGCCAAGTACGAGGAGCGCTACATCATTCCCACTGCCTACGCGGTCGACGGGCACAGACTCGAGGAGACGGCAACCGAGTGCGCTCTGGATTTCGACGGCGGCCCCGGTATGCACGAGTCCGGACCGTTCGGCGAGGCCAGCGGTGGCCCGGTCCCGGTGGCAGTCGAGACCTTTCACGCCTTGCGTGAGCGTCAGACGACGGAGGAACTGTCCGCCAACTCCGCTGACCCGTCCCGGGTCAATCTCCTGAACTGGGACGGCAAGGGCAAACCCACTGGGCTCTTTCCCGATCGAGGTGCGCGTCGATGATCGGGTTCGGCCAAGGCAATCGCAGAAGCGGTCGCCGCAGCATGGTCGCTCAACACCGACTGGTGTGGCATGCCGCCGGATTGCTGTTGGCCTATCCCGACGCGGGTCAAGGCGAGCGACTCGGCGTCGTCGAGGACATCCTCGGCCATCTGCCGCCGAACTCGCGAGATCAGCTCGCCGAGACCTGTCGCTTTCTGCGTGATTGCGACGAATACGTCGCGGCCACACAGTACGTCGAGACATTCGACCTCCGGCGGCGCAGCACCCTCTACCTGACGTACTGGACTGCGGGCGATACACGCAATCGAGGGCGCGAGATATTGTCGTTCGCCGACGCGTACCGCGGGGCCGGAGTCGAGCCTCCGAAGAGCGAATCGGCAGACCACCTGACCGTCGTACTCGAGTTCGCCGCATGCGTCGATCCCGAAGCCGGATCGAAACTGCTCTCAGCGCATCGTGTTCCGCTGGAGACCATCTGGTCTGCACTGACCGACTCGAACTCACCGTACGCGCCGGTTCTCGCGGCGGTGTGCGGAACACTGCCGTCCGTGTCGAATCAGGACGTGCTTCGGGCCCAGCATCTAGCGGCGTCGGGTCCGCCGGCCGAAGCAGTCGGACTCGAACTCTTCACCTTGACCGTCCCACCCCGCCGTGAAGGAGTGACGTGAGATGTCTGCCGGTGAAATCTATTGGGATGTAGTTCCGTACGTGGTCTTGGCGATCTTCGTGATCGGTACGTGGTGGCGCTATCGCTACGACAAGTTCGGTTGGACGACACGATCATCCCAATTGTACGAACACCGATTGCTCCGCATCGGCAGCCCACTGTTCCATTTCGGGATCCTGGTCGTGATCGTCGGGCACTTCATCGGGTTGGTGATACCGCAGTCGTGGACCGACGCGATCGGGATGAGCGAGCACGTTTATCACGTCCAAGCCCTTGTACTGGGCTCGATTGCGGGTGTCTCCACATTGGTCGGAGCCGGGATTCTCGTGTACCGCAGGCGCACCCGCGGACCCGTCTTCATGGCAACGACGTGGAACGACAAATTGATGTACGTGGTGCTGATTGCCGCAATCGTCGCCGGTCTGGCAACAACGGTGCTCGGCTCCGGTGCGTTCGGTGAGGAAACCAACTACCGCACAACCGTTTCCCCATGGTTTCGTTCGATCTGGATCCTGCAGCCCCGAGGTGACCTGATGGCTCAGGCCTCGCTCGATTTCCACATCCACGTCTCGATTGCCATGGTGTTGTTCGCATTGTGGCCGTTCACGCGCCTCGTGCATGTCTTCAGTGCACCGGTCGCGTACCTGTTCCGGCCGTACATCGTCTACCGCAGTCGCGACGACGCTCGTAAGCACGAGCTGGTCGGCTCACGTCCCCACCGTCGGGGTTGGTGAACTCACCGCCCGCAATCGTCGCAGCGAAGCGATCAGCAGGACTGTGCACAGCGCTACCGCCGGCCACACCAACACTTCACCTACCGGCTTCAACCAGGTAGCTGACGCCGTCGCTGCGACGGTCAGTGACGCGGCCGAGGTCATGCCCATCGGAAACGCGGTCGACCAGCGTCTGACGTCGTAGTCGAGTCGCGGCCAAACCAATTCGCAGACAAGCAACACCGCATAACATCCGAGCACGAGGACCATGAGCCCCACGCTCAACCGTTGGCAGAAATGATGCAGTCCTTGCGGCCAACCGACAGCCTGCGCTGCTGCGGACAGTTTTCCGGCCGTAAGCGTCGAAATCGCCAGCGCCCCACCGAAGACCCAATGATCTCCGGCACCGACGCGGAGCTGGTTGAATGAGAACCTGACGAGCACCACGACGTAGAACGCCAGGCCGAGGACGAAAGCAACGGACGATGGGATCGCGATCCAATGCGCCGTGGTTGTAGCCGCCAGCGTTGCTCCCAACACAGCCAGGCCCTGGGTGGCCACACACAACAGAAAATGCACGCCGACGGTCGGCGAAGTCCAGTGCCGAATCACCGCCGGTATGAGCACGATCCACGCGAGCACTGCGATCGCGAGCGCAGTGAATCCGACCAGGCTCCAATCGAACAGGGCGAATCGCGTGCCCAGGACTGTCGTCGCCGCTACACCCGTGAGTGCCGGAGGGGTATCTGCCTCGTCGATCCACCGTGCTCGATCATCGACCAACCTCGATGCGAACACCACAGCGAGAACGAGCCAGACTGCCGTCCCGATCACCAGCCATACCAGCGAAAACGCCTCGAGCCCGATCAGATGCAACGCTACGGACACGATTCCAGAGGACATCGCGGCCGCTCCCGCGCCCGGAGGGATGATCTCGAGCGTACGGCCTGCTGTCGATCTAGCGCGGTGATCGCCGGACACACATCCATGATGCGTGACGAGGGGGTCGCGTGCGGTGGTTTCGACGCCGCAATTCGAAGTATTACTGCACAACGAGCCCCTCAACGACCGATCAGACGGGCCGGCGACAAGGTGCGCAGTTGTAGCCTTTCCGCCAGATCCGGAATCTACGAGCGCTTCTTTCCCCCGCACACTCACGGCCTCCATGAGCTATCATACAGCTAATGACATGTCGGGCGGAAAGGGAGAGCTGACATGACGAAAGCCGATCACATGTTTGCCGAGCAACTCAACGCACTGTTTGCCAGATCGCGGCGCGGTACCACGAACTCGATGGTCGCTACTGCCCTGACCGACAAGGGGTGCACGATCTCTGCGCCGTACCTGTCCCAACTGCGCAATGGAGTCAGAACACGCCCTGCAGATCGATATGTGCGAGCGATCGCCGAATATTTCGATGCTCCGCTCTCCCACTTCTACGACGCTCCATTCGAAGGTGCCACCGAAGACACCTTTGATCATGACCTGGATCTGATCAATTCCGTCGACGACGGCACCGTCCGGCGTCTGCTGCACATCGTCCACGGCTTGTCATCGTCTTCGATGGATCTCCTCCTCGGGTTCGAAGACCATCTCCTCAATCTCAGATAGCACCCCGACGACTCCACCGGAGACCGGAGCGTGGACGCTGCGGTGACCGGCCGCTTCGCACCTGGGCTCGACGTGCACACGCGTCTGAACACTGGAGCGCCGCTCTCAGCAAACGGCGTGTTTCTCGTTTCTGCTTTTGTCGGTGCAACGACGCCGCTCCGACCTGATCATTTCGTCGATCCGTCAACACCGAACTCGGGCTTCGGCGCTGACGGTGATCAGCGGGCCGGCGGAACCTCGGTCTTCGCGGTCGATGTCCACTCCGACGACGATCATGGGGTAACGATCGGGAAGGACGGATCGGGTTGATCGGTCAGGTCGACGATCCTGCTGATCGTGGTCGTGTCGCCATCCATCGCGATGCCATCGGTGCCGGAACCTGCGAGCAGGCCAAGCAGCTGCGGTTTGGTCAGTGTCACAACGAGATCGGCGGGGTCGGACCGCCTCGTCGGGTAATGAATCAGGACGCCGTTGGAGAGTTCCATTCGATACGTCTGGTCTACGTCGGTGAAGTGCCAGCGTATCGATGCCGCCGCATCCCAGGCCTTCGGGCCATTGATTCGGATGGCGAGGCTGTCGAAAACTTGTGTGATGGTCAGTGCAGTAGCCATCCCGGCCGCGCTGACTTCGGCAGGATGCGGGGGGCCGTCGACTTCGCTGGCTCCGACGAGGTAGTTGTTTCGCCATGTGGCACACTCGGAACCGTAGCCCAGCCGCGTCAACGCGTCAGTGAGAACCTCTTTCGCACCGGCGTGCCCGGGCTCGGCGAACACAGCGTGACTGGCTAGCTCGGCGGCAAAGCGCAGGTCCCCTTCATCCGCGAACTCGCGGGCCTTCGCGACGGCTGCCTCAATCCCTCCGATTGCGCGTACGTACCGTGCACCTGCTCCTTCCGGCGGATGCTGCCAGAGGTGCGCAGGGTTACCGTCGTACCACCCGAGATAGCGCTGGTAGATCGCCTTCACATTGTGACTGACCGAACCGTAGTACCCGTGGGTGTGCCATGCGGCATCGAGAGTGGGTGGCATGTCGAAGTTTTCGGCGATCTCGGTCCCGACGAGGCCCTGGTTGAGCTGACGCAACGTCTGATCGTGGAGGTAGGCATAGAGGTCGCGTTGCTCGGTGAGATACCCGATCAGATTGTCGGTGCCCCAGGTAGGCCAATGATGCGAGGCGAAAGCGACATCCGAGTCGTAAGCAAACATTTCAATTGCCTCAGCGAGGTAGCGCGACCAGTTGCGCGCATCACGCACCTCCGCGCCGCGCAACGTAAGAAGGTTGTGCAAGTTGTGAGTTGCATTCTCCGCCAAACACAATGCGCGGTGGTCGGGGAAGAAGAAGTTCATTTCCGAGGGAGCCTCGGTACCGGGAGTGACCTGGAAAATCATGCGCACACCGTCGAATGTCTCCTCCTGACCGGTGTGCGTGATATCCAAGGTCGGCGCAAGAAGGCCGACAGTTCCGGTGGACGTGCTGGGCCCGAGACCCGCTCCCAACGTTCCCGTTGCACCGACCGGCAGCACGACTCCGGTGTGGAACATTCCACGCCGCAACATCGCGCCCCCTGCATAGACGTTCTCGGAGACTGCGTGTTCGAGGAAATGTTCAGGAGCGATGATCGGCACTGTGGTATCAGCATCGACAACGCCGAGCACACCACCGAAGTGATCGATGTGTGAATGGGTGTAGATGACTGCGCTGACCGGGCGGTCCCCGCGGTGCTCTCGATACAGTGCCAGACCCGCCGATGCGCACTCGGCGGAGACAAGCGGATCGATCACGATCACCCCGGTATCGCCCTCTACGAGAGTCATGTTCGACAGGTCGTAACCCCGAATCTGGTAGATACCTTCGGTGACCTCGAAGAGACCGTGTATTGCAGTGAGTTGCGCTTGACGCCACAGGCTCGGGTTCACAGTGTCGGGACAGTCTCCTGTCGTCGCCTGGGCGAAGCCCGCCGCGTCGTAGACGACACGGTCGTCGTCGGCTTTTATCTGCGCGGGTTCGAGCTTCGCGATCAGGCCACGACCTGCATTGTCGAAATCGGTGCGGTCGGTGAAATCAGCGGGCATCAGGACTCCTCGTGAAACGGTCGGCGGTTCCAAATGGAGAAAGCACATCGTATGTCGGAGTTCAGGATCGACGATGTACGCGAGTACTCACACCGATTGGATCCATCAGGTCCGATGTCGAAGACATCTCGGCTCATCTTCGCCAGGACTTCGTTAATCAGACATCACCCGGCAGGGGTGAATCGCCCGACGGTGTCTCGTCAGCGCGATGATCGGTCTCTCCCTACCGCCTGCTGGTAGTTCGTCTGACCGTCAACCGGTGAGACCGCAAGCGTCTAAGCGGATAGTCACCGGCACTGAGCGGCCTTGCCTTGGCTGGCCTCATGTGCGTCGGCACCGACACGCGGTGTTTCGATCGGTAGCTGTGGGGAACTTCGCCGCGGCGCCGCAACCCCACACCCGATCCCTTGATACATAGAGGGGTAGGAGGTTCTGTGCAGACCACTAAGGCAGACTGCCTCACGAACAATATCCGGGCACTGCGATTTGCTCGAGCCAAGCCAGTTGGAACAACTGAGTGTCGCCCGACCTACTGCTGGACAGGAATCGTGCCGTCATCGGTCGGGTCTGGGATCTGGTGTGGGCGGTAGTTCGGTAGGCGGGTGGCGGGGATGATTGCCGTTGCGCTGATGGCAGCAAGGATGAGAAGGCCCAGTTTGAGGGTTCCGAGCCTTGCGTCCTCGTTGACTGCGATGGCGTCGTCGGTTTGTTCGGCTGTTGCGTTGGTGTCGTCGAGGAGTTCGCGGAGTTGGTCGTTGCTGACGAAGTTGATGTTGTCGAGATCGACTTGCGCGATGAGAGACTCAGGCAAATCGACGTTGTCGATTACGGCTTGACCGACACTGAAACTGAGGATCGTGACGAGAAGCGCTCCTGCCAATGCTGTGCCGACCGCGGATGCAAGGTTTTGGGTGGTGCCGCGGATGGACCCGACATCTCCCGCGAGTTCTTTGGGCGCGGCGGTGACGAGGACGTTGAACACGAGGGTGACCAGCGCGCCTTGACCGATACCGAACACGATCAGGCCGGCGATCGTCGGAACGGTTTCCCAGTTGTTCGTCACCACGTAGGCGAGCCAGACAAGCGCGACAGTGGTGAGCGTGAACGAGAAGACGCCGATGGTGCGGGGGCTGTATCTCTTGTAGAAGCGGACGACGAGTGTCGCGGTGACGAAGACGGTCAGGTTGAACGGCATCATCGCCAGTGCGGTGTCGAAGGGTGTTCGTCCCTGCACGATCTGGATGTACAGGGGCACGGTGAAGTTCAGCGCAGCCTCGAGTGCTACGACAATGAACATCGCGTACACGGCGGCACGCTCGCGCGAGCTTCCCAGCACCGAGAGATCGACCAGAGGAACTTTGCCCTCACGGATTCTGCGGCGAGTCCATGAGAAGAAAGCCTGACCCAGCACGACCCCGACGAGGATGAACAGCGGAGCGGGTGAGAGCCCGAGGAGGTCGAACGGGGCGTCCGGGGAGGCGAAGAAGACTCCCCATCCGTTGAGGTTGTTGAAGCCCAGAGTGAGCAGGACGACGCCGCCACCGATCAGGGCTGCCGCGACGAGATCGATCTTGATACCGGCATGCCCACGGTCGGAGCGAAGGGTGAAGCTGAGCGCGAAGACAATGACTGCGAGGACGAGGACGATACCGAACACCGGACGCCATCCGACCAGCGTGCCGAGGGCGCCTCCGATGAAGAATGCACTCAATCCCGACACTGCCCGAGCCGAGCCCAACGATCCGATAGCCGTGGCTTGTTGTGCCCCTCGGTAGTTTTCGGCGATCAACGCGACAAGGGACGGCACGATGATCGCCGCAGACGCGCCGGCCACGGCTTGACCTGCAATGGCCCATCCGATCGACGGCGCGAGGATCATCATCAGTGCCGAGCAACCGAAAGTGGCGACGACGACGCGGAAGATCAGGACCCACCCGACGCGTTGGCCTAGTTTCGCCCCGACCATCACCAACGCCGCCACAGCGAGACCGTAGACAACGATCGTCGTGCTTGCGACAGTCGGGGCGACACCGAAGTCCTCGACCATGCCGCCGAGCGAGACGGGAAGCGCCGCGACGTTGAAGGACATCAGAATCTGGGCGAAGAAGAGTCCGACCATCGGTAGCCAGGACCTGCGATCCTCGTCGGTCGATGGTGCGGTCCGGTCACTTGCCATGTGAATCTCCCTCGTCGGTGTGGTGAGCGGCAGAGGCGAACAGGTTCAGTCCCAGTGTCCGCGAGAGGTACGCGGTAGCGCGCTGCCCACGGACACTGTTCCCGGCAGTGTCCAAACGCGGTGAGAAGGTGCCGATTGCGCCCTTCCCCGGGGCGATCGCCACGATTCCACCGGAGACACCGGATTTCGCGGGAAGTCCGATCTCGAAGAGCCATTCGCCCGAACGCTCGTACATTCCGGTTGCCGCCAACACGGAAAGCGTGTCCCGACACACGTGCGGCGAGACGACGCGGTCACCGGTCACCGGATTGACTCCGCCGTCAGCCAAAGTGGCACCCATGATCGCGAGATCGCGAGCACTGACGTTCAGGGAGCACTGCCGCGTGTAGGTGTCCACCACGTCGAGAGGATCGAGATCGATACGGCCATAGCTCTCCAATAATCGGGCGATGGCTCTATTGCGCTGATTGGTGAGCATCTCGGAGTGATAGATCTCGCCGTCGAGAGCGAGTTCGCGCCCGGCGAATCGGGAGAGCCCGGTGCGGATCCGTTCCCACTGCTCCGCAGGTGTCGCTCCAGGGACCAGTGCAGTCGTGGCGAGCGCGCCTGCGTTGACCATCGGGTTCATCGGGTGGCCGTCGTTCAGTTCGATCGCAATGACAGAATTGAACGAGAGCCCAGTGTTGTTGACACCCACCCGCTCTCGCACAAGATGATGGCCGAGTTCCTCACACACCATCGCATAGACGAACGCTTTCGAGATCGACTGGATCGAGAACTCGGCGTTCGCCTCTCCCGCCCCGTGGACGGCGCCCCCGACGTCGGCAACCGAAACTCCGAACAGTTCCGGGTCGGCGGCCGCCAACGCAGGTATGTAGTCGGCAACGACACCCGATGTTCGCGACCGGTACCTCTCGTACGCGTCCATCACATCGACCTCGACCTCATCCCACCCCGGAAGTATGCCGGTGTGAACGGCTTGCTCGACACGGTCGATATCTGCTTCCAGCGATTCTCCGGTCATTTGACCACCCGTTCAAATCAATTCAATGAAGCGACGACACCGAGGGGATAGAAGCCTTCGAGAAGGATGATGTCGAAGCTTAAACCAGAACTGATCTCGCCATGGGTTCCAATCCACTCCCCTCACGCTGAGGGTGTCCTGTCCGAGACCATCGCGGGACAGATGACGTGGTATCCGGCGGACCGATCCGACCGTGCGGCGGGTAGCGCGGAGAGATTGTTGGTCGAACTCGTACAGACATCATCGAATATGCCCGAACGTGCAGTGGGCTCGAAACGAGCGCACTGCACGTGATCTGTAAACACGACGGTTGGCATTGCTCTGCGTTGTACTCGCCTCCGCGGTGGGCTCATCATCGACGGAGGTCGTTTGCCGATGATCGGCATCGGTCTCGAGAACCACGGTTGTAAATGCGGCGAAAGCATAGGTTGCTGCATAGCGTCTCGAGGTGAACACGCCTTCTCGCCGCGCCCAGCGCGCGAACTGGTTCGAGTCCCCCATGCGCGGCCGACGTGAAATTTCGCCATCAGAGGCAGATTCGTCGGCGAATTACCTGCTCGCCTTGGTGTGATCGGCGCGATCAGCCATAGCCCGGTCCGTCGACAAATTGGCGGATCGTCCTGGAGAAACCGCACTGCAACAATCGGGGCCGTAAGTTGGCGACTCTTCCCGAGGAATCGGGTAATTTTGATCCGGTCCTTGGTGTAGACCGGTCGCTCCCCCAAGCCTTTGCCAGACCCCCTAAGTGACAGAGCGACGGACGACAGTCGCACCCACTTGTTCATTGTCCTGAAAGTGGGTGCGACTGTGGCGCAGCTACATTCCGGTCAGGGAGTGACGGTGATGCCGGGCGTGGAGTTGAACTTGAGCGCTCCGGTCATCTTCGCCGTTCCGGCGCCTGCGGCGGGGCAGGACGCGCTTGCGCCATTGGAGGTGAAGTTCACCGTTCCGGTGTTGTTGGCGGTGACGGTGTGTGTCGTGTTGTTGTAGGGCACGGGGCCGGCAGTGCTGGCGGTGACGTCGATGACGCAGCTACCAGCTACTACGTGAGCTCCGCCGTTGGGTATTTTGATACTTCCCATCGGTGATCCACTGTCGGCGTTGACGTTCAGAGCCCAGGAACCCGACGTGGTGATCGTCGCCGGCACCCCTTCGAGGTCACATCCGGACAGTGCCACGCTCGCGATGTTGATGTTGATGCCGCCCGTTCCGGAGTTCACGTTACCGGGCGCTGCAGGGGTGGTTCCGGTTCCGCTGACGCTGGTGCAGTACAACTCGAGACCGCCGGTTGTCACGAAACTGAGCCCACTGCTGGTGGCCGTCACCGGGGTGGCTGTGGCGGGACTGATCGTGGTGGACGCTGTTGCGATCCCGGATGCAGCGATGGTCAATGCGGCTGCTGCCCCGACGAGTGCGGAGGTCTTGCCGAGCAGTGTGCGTGATGACATGTGATGTGCCTTTCTGTCGAATACCTTTGGGGTGAACCGTCAGTCGAAAGAAATTCAGGCGGGTGTGATCTCTACCCGGCGGCTCCCATCTGCGCCACGGCTGCAGGTTCGGCTGCCTGTGCAGCGGCCGCTGCCGGCGGTCGGACCTTGCGCGCGGCGACGGTGTAGACGTCGCTGGAGGTGCTCAGAGAGTTCTTTCCGCTGGCGGAGGGGGTTCCTGCTCGCAGGTTCACCGCCCAGTTGAGTGCTCCGAAGACCCCGCATCCGCTGGCGGCGGGTGCTGCGAAGAGATTGTCGGTGTGCTGAACGGCAGGGAACACTGCTCCGGGATATTCGCCGATGGGCTCTGAGGGCGGGTTGCCGGTGGTCGTGAGGTGGAGGTTGATCGGGTTCGCCGTGGAGCCGAGATAGCAGTTGTTACCCAACAACGAGTTCGACAGTTTCAGTCGTACCGGCATCGTCAGCTCTTGATCGAGCACCTTGATGTTCGGTAGCCCAACAGCTTCGACTGTTGCGGTGATCTGGGTCAGATTCAGTGGAGTGTCGATTCCGATGGCCCCACCCGGGACGGAGATCGGGTTCGAGTACACCCCGTTGCGGCCGTCCGGCTTGGGGACGAAGGTTTCGACGAAGCTGCCGTCGGGTTGGGTCGCGTACTTGACTCCGCCGGCGATCTTGAGTCCGCCGTCGGGGACGGGCACGGTCAGCCCCCCGATTTTCATCGAACCGCCGCGCACGACGACGGTTGCGCAGGTCGCAACGTCGAGGTCTTCGACGGGGCACGACGACCATCCGTCGAACGTCAAAGGGGTCGCGGTGGATGTACCGGACGAACCAAGCGACGAGTTCTCCTCTGCAGTAGCAACGCCTCCTCCTATCAATGCAAGGGCTGCAGCGATCGCCATCGTGGGGACAACTCGGGTTCTCAACGCATTCTTGGACATTGGGCTCCTCAGGCATGGAATCGACGCACCGAAACATCACTCTCGTGAGTGTGTCGCGAGTCACATCTACGTGCTCGGAGCGAAGGCTACCGACCAGTAGTACTCGAAGTCACACAAATCGGAGAAAGTTCAATCCTTTCGAGGAGGCGCTCGTACTTTCGGTGGTGCTTCATCCGCGTTCTACGAGGACCTTCTGCCCTGCGCTGCCGCGTCACAGGCCGATTCATGCAGGTTCCGTGTGTGGTCCGCACCTCTCGTCCTTGCTGCGGTTCTCTCTGCGTCGTCGATATCACTGGGACACGCAGGATCTGTTGTGGAACTTTCTTGTATGTCGGGTACAACTGCCATTTTCGGTGCTGGCTGGGCGAAGAACGAAAGCACATTCCGAGCAAGACGACTTGAGTGTGAAGCCCACGCCAAATCCATTGCGCTGGAACTGGCCGGAAAGTTCCACCACCGCTGCGACGACGATTTTAGGACGGTCTGACGCCATCGTCCGGATGCACGGCCTCGCACAAAGCACGATCGTTCTTTCAACGAGAATGGGGATGCTTGACTACGCGATACTGGCGGTCCGAGCGTCAGATTTCTTTCGTCTGGCATTCACAGGACACAAACGTCGAGTTCCGTGATGTCGCAGAGCGTTTCCTCACTCGAATAGTGATGAGCTTCGAGGTTCGCGGTGCGCTATGCATCCACTTCAATCACGTCCTGTTGCGCGACTGACAACAGCGCTAAACTCGATGTTTGACGGCAAGGTCAATTGGGCAATTGAAGCGCTGATCATGTTTTCGTGTGCGGCCATCATGCTCTGTTTCACGCAGTTCGCCGCATCCGACCAGGTACAGGAGCAAATCTCACATGACGTCCTTCGAGCGGGCGATCGTTTCCCCGGCCACAGTTTCAGCTTCACTTTCCGTTTCGGCAACACCTGATCAACTGCCGGTACTGCGATCACTCGTGCGGACCGTAGCCGCGCACTATGCACTTTCGCTGGACGGGTTGTCCGACCTCGTTCTCGCCGCCGACGAAGCTGCCAGCATCCTCATCTCTCACGCCCTACCTTCTGTCACCCTGACGTGTGTGTTCGACGGAGACACTGTCCCGGGCACAGTGCGAGTGCTGCTCTCCACGTCGACAACCGCACAGATCACCACGAGCACCTCGTCGTTCGGATGGCATGTCCTCGAGATCCTGGTAGACGGAGTGGTCCTCTCGCAGATCCCACCTGCCTCGCCGGAGCAAAACTGGGCTGCGACGATCACCCTAGCCAAGGGTTTGCAGGCAGGGTCGTGACTCCGCCGGGCCGGGAAGTCAACGAATACTCACAGTTCACCGTTTTCTACGCTCCGCCCCATCCCCGCGAACGTCGCCGGAGTCGAGGGTCAACGGTTTTTCTCGAACATTGAGCGTCGGAGTGAGGGGCCGCCGCGGCACTCTCGCTGCAATCTCACTGATCCATCTCGTCGGCCGAACAAACAGGGATTACGTGTTGTTCCGAGGACAACACGTAAGCACTTGCCTGCGCACCCCCACTGCGGAGGTCGGCAATGAGCTGCAAGTCGCTTATCGCCCGTAACGCACTGACCGATGCAACCGCAGAAGACCAACTCTCGGCTGTTCAACAGTCGCCGGCCGCGCTGCTGGGTCCACCCGGATACGCCCCGCGAGTTTCCTCACGGGGGCATGCTGTCGACGTGAGCAGGGTGTCACTCCTGACCAGCGTGTGCTGGTACGTCCCCTTATCCCACCTTGATTCCTTTTCGCCTCCCAGGCGCCACTACCGGTGAAATAATGGAGTGCTGGCATATGGCCCACCGAGAAGGCCGCGTCGTGGGTTTGGTACCAAGTCACGCTGTACGTCCGATCTGCAAGTTAAGCCAATCGGAGAGCCACTGAATCGCGTTGCGTCCCTCGTTGTCGACGACTAGGGAGGTGTAGTTTTGGTGCACTCCGGATGCTAGAAAGGAGGCAGCCTCGAGCCCCTCCTCCACCAAGGAGGCAAGGTCGTTGACGCCGTGTGAGTTTGCCATCGTCGTCAACGAGCCGACCAGTCCTGATAGATCCAGATTCTGTGTCCGAGTGATGGTGGCGGAGTCCGTCGAGAACTGCTTGCCGGGCAATGTCGGATCAGTTTTCGTCGCCTTGCCTCCGAGCATCTTGACCGCGATCGAAGTGAGCTCGAGTCCGACCGGGACGAGGCCCGTCATGACAGCGCCGGCACCGAGCGCGTCCGGAAGCTGTCCGGGTGGTGGTAGTAGCTTCTCGACTGCGGCCCAAGCGATTTCCTGCACCTGCCCCACGAGGTTTGCAAGCTTGATGATGTCGACGCCTCCCAGGATCGATGCGACGAGCCCCGCGACCTGCGAATAGCCGGACGGATCCGGGATTGCCGACAGGACCTGCGAGACCCACTTCAGATCGACACCAGCGGCCATCTTCACCAACGGGGAGAACTGGTTGTTCAGATCCCCTGCGATCTTGTGGGCACCCTGCGCGTCGAGCGCGGCGACCTTCTGCGGAAGAAGATTCAGATTCGCCAGGATCGCAGGCATATCCAGGGAGGTGACCCCGGTGACGACGCCTAAGACTTGGTTGACAACGACCGTGGGCTTGAGCAAGGCGAGGACTCCGGAGGCGGATCCTAGGACGTCGCTCGGTGTCGTTGTGAGCGGCGCGATCTGGCTATCGAGGGTGTCAGCGGCGGTCGATAGGGGGGTCAGGTCCGAAGATGAGGCCGGCAGCGTCGTGGAGCCCTTGCTGGCGAGCTTGCTCGCGGTGTCGGCGATCGCGGTCACTGTTGAGAGCGCACTGCTGAGATCGGATTGGCTGGCCTTGTCGAGAACGTGGCCGGCATTATTTTCGGCTGTTCCGACGGGTGCTGCAGCGAGCTGTCCGTGCGCCGCAGAATTGGCGGCACCGGAGCCGAGTAATTCCGCGAGCGGGCTGATGGTGTTCGCCAGAGTTGCCGCGCTGGAGGCGACCTTCTTAAGGTCGGTTGTGCCGTCCGTCTTCGATAGTTCACTGGTCAGATTGCCGGTTGCTGTGGCGAGGCTGGGAAGGTCGGCTTGGGAGAAATCCGACGCCAGCGCGGTGGCCAGGTATGAATTGTCGCCTAACTCGCCATCACCTCCAGCACTCGGAGCCTTGGTGAGCACTGAACCCAGCGATCCGAGCAGCGGGCTCGAACCTTTTTGGATCGAGCAGTAGAGGTCTTTCGGATCGCAGATCGACGCGACCCGGCCCGACAGCTTCCCCATGCCCTGCGGTCGCGGATCAGCGATCCCCTTTCCTGACGGCTTCGGCCCGATGACTGCTTCACCATTCGTCCCGGAACCTGGATCGGCGAGAAGCCCGACCGCGAGGACTTGCTCTGCTTTGATGGGGCCGGAGCCATTGCCGATCTCGGAGGCAAGATCACCCGCGATGTCCGCACCCTGGGAATAGCCGGTGATGGTGAACTTGATGCCAGAGCACTTCGTTGCAACCTCGGAAAGAACGTCCTTCGCCCTCGCTAAACCATCAGATTTGCTGTCTGCGTAGGTTTTTCCGTTGTCGAAGGCTCGGGCCATGTACGGAAGCGTGTAGATCTGTACCGCGCTGCCGTGCTTGTCCGCGAGGCTGTCAGCGACCGGTTTGAGCATACCGACCGGGATCGAGGGATCGGCGTCTTCTGCGGTTTCCCAGGTTCCGGGGATGACCAGGTTGAAAGTCTTCGAGCATCCATTCGATTGGGCGGACGCGATGCCCGGCGACATCAAAGCGACGGAGGCTGCGCCGACTGTTGCCGTCATCAGCATGCACACCGGACGGTGCATGGTCGAACCTAGGAACGGCATGAGAACCTTTCGCTACCAGGGGACACGATGTACCTGTCCGCGCGCGGCCTGGTCTGAAGCGCCCGATTTCAGGTGAGGGCCGTCATGGTGCTGGACGGATCGGCTCCGATCAATGCGCCCTGTGCAGAACAGAGGTGTGCGAAGGCAGGGCGATCCTGTGACGAGTGCTCATCCACTCCCGAGTCGCCGCTTCTGCGGGCTGCGGTGTCCGGCGGGGCATGTCCGGTGGGCGTTCTCAGCAGTGCTGGGTGAAAATGGATGGGTGAATGCTCCAGGCGAACTGCCCGCCGACTATGCTCAGCTCCTCGATCATCTCAAGTCGCAAGTTCGGCAAGCGCGAGTGCGCGCCACCCGCATCGTCAACACCGAACTGCTCACCCTCTATTGGGACATAGGGCACGCAATCGTGCAGCGCCAGGAGGCCGAGGGCTGGGGTTCAAAGGTGATCGACAGGCTCGCGGTCGATCTTCGGTCAGCCTTTCCCGACATGCGCGGGTTGTCGCGGACCAATCTGAAGTACATGCGGCAGATGGCGAGCATCTGGGGTCGCGATGCAATTGGCCAACAACCTGTTGGCCAATTGCCGTGGGGTCATGTGACGGTATTGCTCGACAAGCTGGATAACCAGTCCGACCGCGACTGGTATGCATCAACGGCTGCTGAACACGGGTGGTCGCGCAATGTACTGCAAAATCAGATCAGCAGCGGTTTACGTCGCAGGATTGGTGCGGCCCCGTCGAATTTTCAGGACCATCTTCCTGCCGAGGACTCTGATCTCGCTCAACAGTTGGTGCGTGACCCGTATGTCTTCGATTTTCTTGATATCACCGAACGTGTCGCGGAGCGGGAGCTGGAGTCCGCGCTGATGCGTCGGCTGGAGCAGTTCCTCCTCGAGTTGGGACATGGGTTCGCTTTTGTCGGACGTCAGTACCATTTCGAGGTTGGTGATCAGGACTTCTATATCGATTTGCTGTTCTTCAACTGGATGCAAGCGAGGTTTGTTGTCGTCGAGTTGAAGGTAGGCAGATTTGAGCCGGAGTATGTCGGAAAGCTCGGGTTCTATGTTTCGTGGATCGACGACAACCTCCGCAACAAAGACATCCACGCGCCGACTGTGGGAATTTTGCTCTGCGCGGGCCGCAACGACAACGTCGTCCGGTATTCGCTTGCCGGGACAACTGCACCTCTCGCGGTTGCCGACTATACCTATGAGACTCTCCCTTCCCAGGTTCGCGATCTCGTTCCTACCGACGACGAGATCGCGGCAGCTGTGGAAGCCACCGTCTCCGAACTCGACTCCCACCAGCCTGCCAAACCCGACAACCCCCACTGAGCGCCATACGTCTCCGACCTGCCAACCAATCCCCGGACCGATCGATGTCGGTCTTCGATTCCAGGGTCCGCGAACGGAGTTCCCGTCCTATCCGGCACACCGAGAGCCAGGACGGGCCCTACGTCCAGTCGATGTGTACGGATTCGATGGAATCGAAGTGGAAGCCGAAAGTGTCGCCGTACTGGTCGAATCCCTTGTTTTCGGGGTAGTCCATAGTGGCGTGACGTTCGAGGATGGCAACCACCCGGGCATGATCGTCGTTGGCCAAAGCCATAGCGAGCTCTCGTGTTTCGTCAAGGCTGAAGGGGCTGTCGGAGTTCGCGAAGTCCAGGGTTCGCACTCGGTAGTCGTAGCCCTCTTCAGAGCCGTTGCGGACGGACACTCCCCCGCGGACTCGGATGGTGGCCTTTTTGGGTTGTCCGTCGGGTCGTAGTACGCCAGCGCGGTCCATGATGTCGCGTGCTTTGACGTTTTTGAGTTTCTTTTTCGCATCGGCGCGTAGTTCGTTGGTTTCGCCGGAGCGGTAGCGAGAGACCGCTGATCGTGAACGGCCGATTTTCTTTGCGACTGCATCGATTCCGCCGAGTCGTTCGATGGCGGCTCGCCGTTGTGCGCGTTCGGTGACGTCGGGGTGGGGGATTCGTCCGTGTTGGGCCCAACGGCGCAGTGTTCGGTCGGATGGGGGTTTCCTTCCGGCGTCGACAGCTGCTTGCCGTAGGCCTTCTTTGCCGATTTCGGTACGGAGCTGGCGTACGGAGACTTTGCTGGTGAGTCCGGCCAATCCCCCGCTTTCGACCGATTTCGATTTTTCGACACCGCTTGTTGCTGCTGTCGAGACAGATACGTTGAGTCCGTCCAAGCCGACGGTCTTCTGTGCGGGTTTCGTTGATCGCGGTTTCGGAAGATGCAGGGCCACTATATGTTTCCTTCATCTTCGCCGGTGAATGCAGCTTTGAGTGCGAGGTTGATCTCGTGGGTGTCGCGGGCATCGGTCAGCATGACGGCGATGTCCTCGGTGAGCGGGGCACGCTTTTCCAGAGTCATTTTCCCGAGTGCGTCACTGTCGTCTGCGATGTCGATGCCCGGGGGCAGGGGGTAGACCCAGGAGTCGGTGACCGTGCGCAGTGGCCAGCGCCCGGTTTCGCGCGCGATGCGCATCGCGACGCGGCGGCCTCGCCAGCGGCAGTGCGCGATGATCGCCGCTCGCCAGAGCGGTTGGTGGTGGTGTTGCATTTGTTTGGCGGTCCACATGTCGGGGTTGACCATTCGACCGATGTAGCCCTTGTAGCAGGAGCCGATGAACCGTTTCATTGCTGTGTCGCCGGTGTCGACGGCAACTTTGCGGGCTTCTCTCAAGATTTTCGCCCACTTGTCGAGGGCCCGACCTTGCTGCGGGTAGACCCATGCTTCGATGATGTCGAGATCGTCGAGCTCTGCACCGATCCCGCCATCTGCGATGGACGTTTGAAGTGCATCGAGGCTGACGGTGGTGATCCAGGTCTGGACAGGTTGGTCGGGGAGCATGTGTGGGTGAGGCAACGGTAGAGCGGGTGGCAGCGCCAGCATGTCACCGGGTGGGAGGGTTACACGCCAGAGTCCGAACGGGGTTTTCGATTGCCTTGCCGCATCGAGCGCGTCCTCGCTGCGAAGATGTCGAGGTTTTCCGTAGCCGAATTCGAGCATGCCGGCGGAAGCGAGGTACGCCGCTCGTTGGTCAATCGATACCAGTTGTGTTGCGTCGGAAAGTTCTTCGAGGTCCGGGATGCGGGTCCATCCGACTGCAGGTTCGAGATCCCCGCGCGGTTCGCCGTCCAGCGGTGGGACGGGTCCACCGACGGTGACGACGATTCCTTTACCACTGCGGGTGCGGTCGCGTTTGATCTTGTCGACGATGGCGGCGCCGGTGCGTGCTGGGGTGGGGCCGGGTAGCACGCCGAGGTGTTGTGCGCACCACGCGAGTCGGCGTCCCAGTTCCTGTGCAGCGGGGAGGTCGTCGTCGGGGAGGTAGGTTCCAGCGGTGGGTGATCCGAGGATCCCCATGTCCCCCACGCGGTTGCCCCATCCGAAGTCCTTGTTCCAGTAGGTCCACACGTAGGGTTCGATGAAAATGTCGACCATGGATGTGAAGTTCCCGGTGGTGCGGGAGAGGTGAACAACGTGGCCGGGTTCTCCGCGGAGTTCCCATCCTGCGGTCAGCATCGGGGTCAGCGTGGCATGGAGGATCGCGGTGAGTTCTTCGGCAGCGCGGGTGCGCAGGATTTCCATGTCATCGACGTCGTCTTCGCTGCCCGGGTCGATGATCCATCCGAGCATTTCGCAGGCTTCGATTCCAACTATCCAGATCTGTGCCGGTGCGCCCAGTGGGGTGAGCGTTGCCCATCTGATGAGTTTGTCGAGTTTTTCGATGGAATCTACTGGGCCGGTGAGCATGTGGCCGGATGGTGTGTAGGTGCCGGTCGCCGTGACAATGACAGCGTGGCCGTCTGCTGACTCGCCAGCGGGAGGAAGGGCGGCTGGTTCGGTTGCGTCGACCTCGGACACCTGGGTGGGTTCTAGTTCTACTTCACTGGAGCGCTCATCCGGTGAGGCGACGATGTCGTCGGTTCGGGGGCGCTCCGCAGCGCCGGAATCCGTTGCGAGAGAATCGGTGTCGTCAACGTCAAACAAAGAAGGCTGGTCCGGTTCGGGAACTTCGCCCGAAGGAGTAGCGAATTCTGGTGTTTCGAGCTCGAATAGCGCGAACTGCTCCCCCTTCTTCAGCACCATGATTCATCCTTTCCGTCCACTGTCGTCCTCATTCGAGATCGAATGCGGCGCGCACGGCTATGGACAGTGATTCTTCTTGTGCTGGCAGAAGATAACCGATGATGTTGCCGAGTGCACTGACGGGAATAGTGGTGATGTGGTCGCAACTGACCACCGCGTCAGCAGATATTCCGTTCGCAGCACTGACGGACACCTCAGTGGACAGTCCTCGGATCTCGTCGGTGATGGGCGCTACCGTGACGGTCTGGAGGTGTGGACGGACCACCTCTCGGGTGAGTACGACGACCGGGCGGACTGCGTCGAGGCTGGCTTCGTGGATCGGTCGCATCAGGTCAAGCCCGTTGGCTGTCGATTCACCGCGTGGTGCGCGAGGGAACTCAGATCATGTTCGGATGTTGTGGCCGCGAGGATCTCCGCGTCACGTGCGGCAATCTGTCGGCGACGCTCGCGTTCGAGAGCGCGCAACACTAGCGAGGCCCGCGAGGTGGCGCGATGTTCCCTGACTTCGTCGTCGAGAAATTCCACGATCTCGTCCGGTAGTCGTACCGCGATCTGCGTGCTCATATGCTGATGGTACCGACATGGGATTCGTTTTGATACCACTCTCATGTGCGAGTTGAGGAATTCAATTCAACGGGCGGCGAGGATCGGTGAAGTACTCGGCGACATTGACGCGGCACACCTTCCCACACACATGGTTTCCGCTGTCTTCATCCGGGTGGATCTCAATCTGGTGTTCTCCAGTCTCAGTGACGGTCCCGTCGATGGCGCGTCTTCACGCCGGCACGGCCCGTGCAGCTGAAATGTTCGCTATGGACAAAGCGCCTCGGAGATTCGGCTCGGGAAGCCTGGCACGTCATCGCCCCTCTCTACGACGCGACTGCCTCGCTGCCGTCGAGGATTGAGGGGTACACCGGGTACACGGTTGACGACGTCACCGCGAAGTGAGTCCGGTTCCTCTCCCCTACTGACGCCCTCGCCAGCGCGCGGACTACGCATTTGAGATCAAATACGCGTTCACCAAGTCGTCGATGCGCGAAGCGAAATCTCCCGGGTCGCCGAGTACCTGTACAACTTGAATTGCGCCGATAAATCCCGCGCACAGATTCACGGCCAGGCGCTGGGCGGCGGAGGCGGGGAGCTGTCCGTCTGCGATCGCAGTATCGACGAGCCTGCTCACTAGTTCCATCCACTTGCGGAATGCGGTTGGGGCGGTATCAAGACCTGCTTCTGTGGTGAGCCTGAGGCCGGCTCGGGCCAGGGCATCGTCAGCTATCAGTGCCGCTGAACCGTTGAAGAAGGCCGCCAATTGCTCGATCGCTGGTATTGCTGATTCGTCGGTTGATTGTCGAATTTCTCGGAGCGCGGTCAACCAGTGGTTGATGAGTTCTCGCGCGATGGCTTCCTTGGAGTCGAAGTGGAAGTACACGGCCCCTTTCGTGGAGGCAGCCTCCGCGACGATGTCGTTCATGGAGGTGGCGGCGTACCCATCGATCGAGAAGGCGCGCGCAGCTGCTTTGAGGATCTTGGCCTTTGTGTCGTGCGCTCGCTGTTGCCTTGGTCGCTGGTGCGGTTTGGGTGGAATGATCACGGGGTGTCGGTCGTCTGGGTCGGTCAATGCTGGTTCCTTACCTGCAATCTGCGTGGACTCTGCTGGCCCCATGATGACGCGATTCCTGGCGCTCGGAGACCTCGGCGTTGGCGGGTGGCGGCGCTACTCACGTTGTAGTGACGAGTTGGTCGGTGAACTGGTTGTCCGATGCTCGCATGTCGATGAGCGGCGGGTTGTCGAAGCCAGCTGCGCGGGCCGCGGTATCGAACTTTTCGTATCGGCGCCACGAGGTCGATGTTGCAACGGGAGGGTTGGACGTCTGAGCGATCATCTCCCAGGTGAGAGTCGGGTCTGCAAGCTTGCGCCGTGCGGTGTCCTTGACAGCGTCGGGCAGGTCCGACGTTGCAATGAACCATTCGAGTTCGGCGTGCGCCACCGCCTCTACGTTCGACGGCTCGGGGTTCACTGAGGACTCCATTTGCATGGAGGGGCTCGGATACGGAGCGCCGTTCGGCGCGTCATGCGTTTCTACGACACCTATAGAGTGTTGGCCGCCTTCTCCTGTTTCATTTCGAGTGACGACGCTTTGGGCATCGACCGCACCCACACCTGCAGAAGCATTGTCGATCTCGATCTTGTAGTCGGAATATGCAATACCCGTTGCTTTGATCAGGATTCCCAGTCCGTGCGTGAAGGCGAGTACGAGCACCGGCGGGATGACCGCGATCATGGCAGCGACGGCTGGGGCGAGAGGCGTGTAGCCGACACTCTGACCTGTCGCAACGACTTGTTGCGCAGCTGTTGCGGAGTGGAACGCATGATAGGCGTTCCCGAGGATGCTGATCGCGACCACTGAAACAGCAACAGCAACGTAGAAGTACTTGTCGCGTCGATGCATCTTCAGTTTGCTCAGAATGACGATGGCTACGGTGGATCCGAAGATTGCACTGTCAACGATGACAGGAAAGATCCATGCGAGGTTTTCGGGGATGGTTCCTTGGCGCGCGAGGTCCCGTTGGACGGCGAAGGAGAGGACAAATGCGCCGGCGGTGATCCCGATCGCGATCAAGATCGCGATGAGAAGTGCGGCGATCAGTGCTCCAAGCTGGATCCGCGCGGCGCGCAGACTAAAATCACCCATGATCGGGTTTCCTTCCTGCAAGGGGTGTTCTCGGTCTGGAGCCTCGCTGGTTGCCGCCGGCGGGGCTCCTCTTGTTTTCGGAAGGTTTCTTGTGGTGGAACTCCTGTGTTTGGTCCGCTTTGCCTGCGGTGCGGGCTCGTAGCGATTTGTGGCGGTCACATGCAAGAGGCGACTGATGTTGTTTTTGCGTGGTACTCAAAGCACGTCGGCGATGTCGTGCCAGCAGCCCGCCTGTTTACTCCAGAGGCATGTGGGGCGATCTGCGATTTTGCGTGACTGCAGCGGATTGCTCACGCAAATTGCTCGCCGCTTTGCGCTGCCATAGCTTTCAAGAGCTGCAAAGCGGAATGTCAGCAGATGAAGGAAACATGGCATTGCACGCCCCAGCGAGGACTCCCCCTCCGGGGCGGGTTCGAGTGTTCCCGGCCCCTCCGGCTGACCACTCGAAAGTCTGAAGTCCGTGGGATGCTTTCCCGCGTGCAAAACGGTTCGGCGGGCGCGCTAAGCGCCGCTGCGTAGGTTTTCCAGCCGAAGCACATGATGCCCTTGCTCGTGACCGAAATTCACATTCGGGACAATCCACGGATGCATGCACGCAGTGCATGCCGTGCACGCATCGTTCTACAGTCCCCTGGCCTTCAAATATTCGTCTAGCGCAGCCTCGGTCATCGACGCTTCGCTGATTTCGCGGTCGCCTGTCTCGTACCGCAATTTGTCGACACCGCGCCGGAGGCGATCTTTGGTCGAAGGTTTGATGCGCGTGTTGTGCGTCATCGACAGCTTCTCCTCCTCATCTTTGCGGCCGCCGGGGTCCGCTGAAGGCGACGATGGTACAGGTGCAGGTGTTGCAGGGGTCGCGTCTCCCCTGGGCGGACGTTCCGGGATGAGTTCAGCCGGGTGGGTCTTACGAATGGCAGGTTCCCGCTTCACGCTCATGCCGGCGCTCCGATCACGATGGGCAACTCAGCGAGCAAGTCGCTGTATGCAAGTTGCAATGTCAAGGCCTTCCCGCCTTTGAACTGGTGAATGGGAGTGCGATTCGAATGCGCATCCTGACGAGCCGCGAGTTCCGGGATCGACGTCTTGGCGACAAGAGCTCCGTAGGTCTCCCGTAACTCGCTCTCTCGGAACTCGTGTTCGCCGGTGGAGCGTTTACGACTGATCACGATCTTGTCGAACGCCAGCTTGGGATTTGCGCGTTTACGAACGGTGTCGATCGTCTCTTCGAGCTTCTGAACGCCACCGACGCTGTCGATTGTGGGTTCCGTGATGGCGACAACGCCATCTGCTGCGATGAGAACCGCGAACAGCACCTTGCCCATATTCGGAGGGCAGTCGAACAGCACGGCGTCATACGGAGAAAGGTCGAGCCCTTCGAACGCAACGTCTAGGCGAAAAACCAGGTCATTCGACCCATCCGATTCAATTTTTCCGAGCTCTTCGTCCGCGGGAATCAGGTCTACGCCATCCCATGGAGTAGCGATGATCGCCTCCGCTGCGATGCCTTCCCTGGTCTGGTTCATGAGGTGGTAGGCCGTCATCATGCCCTCTTCGAGCGCGACGCCGAGGCCGCCGGTGGTATTGCCCTGCTGGTCCATGTCGACGACAAGTACTTTTCCGCCGACCGCGGTGATGGCGCTGGCAAGCCCGAGTGTGGAGGCTGTCTTGCCTACGCCGCCCTTCTGGTTGCCGAGTGCGATTTTGCGTGGCTGCATTGCGGACCTTTCGTCGAGAGCATGGACGCTTGCGAGGCGTGCAGTGCGTGGGGATCACGCGCTGCATGCAATATGTGCACTGCTTGCTGTGTGTGCAGTTCACGCTGTACGTGGATTGCACGCAAACTGTGCGTCACACGCGATCTGAGCACCGCATGCATTGCATGCTTTGACTGCTTTGCTCGCTAGACACGCACACTGTGCATTACGTGCGCGCGTAGCATAACACGCATGTTTTGCACGCGGTTCACGCCTTGCGCGCTGTGCGTGTCGTGCATTTCATGCATCCATTGCGTTACGCGCACGCTGTGCTCACTACGCACTCCGTGCACGCCCAGCACGTCATGCGCGCCTTGCGAGCCACGCTCTTCTTGCATACATCGCACTACACGCTTGAGTTGCTTGCAACGCATTCATCGCTTGGTCTGCACGCTTCGCAAGCTGTGCACGGCGTGCCTTGCGTGCGCCACTTGCGATGATCACATCGAATGCATTCCTCGCAGTGCATGCTCACCACGCACTGCGTGCACGCACCGCAACGCGCGTTGTGCGTGGTTTCCATGCAGTGCATGTCTTGCATGCTCCGTAGGCACTGCATGGTGTGCGTGCAATGCATGCACAGCGTGCACACACGCAGCGCATGCACGCGCAAAATTGCAGGTCAAAGCTTTGTCAGGATCGCACGATAAAGAGAATTCGCCACGAGCAGCAGGCATTGGTGGAAAAATCCGGCCGGCTCAGAGCAGCTTGACTGCCGCAATCTCCCGCCCACGAAAATGTCACAAACAGCGAATTCGACCGCGCCGCAGATGGCTACCGTGAGATTGTCGAGGTGATCGAACAGTAATTCCCCGGCTGCTAACCGACTCAAGGCCCGAAATCAGGGAAGATTCGGCAATTTCGGGTGTGAGCGGCACGGATTGTTCAGCAGTCGCGAGGGGGAAATTTCAGCTGTCCGCACCACAGGCCACACTTCGGAGACGGGAGAGAACGGATTGCTACTTCAGATATCCCCTGACACCTCCCGCCGGCGCGGGTATGCCGACAGCTGCACATGCCGCCGTTCGGAGCCGAAATCCATTTCATCTCATCGGACTACGAGGACCAAGGCCGCAAGTAGCGAACAGATGAACTGCATGAGTGCTCTCAAGGTGGAGTCCGGCACGCGGGGGAGGTGGGAGCAACCACACTGGATCCCCCATTTCTGGAGGAGGGAGGGAAACCTAAGTCCATTGAGAGTTGCAGCTACAGCTGATTTCACTGCCAAGCGCGTGGTCATCTGACTCGCGAACAACATTGTCGAACCATCTCAGGCACCGCGGGGCGCGTGCCCAACGAAACTTCCGCGCGAAATGCACGTCGAGTGTGTGAATCCGGAGGTGCAAGGCAAGCGACATTTAGAAATCCGAATGGGACGAAGTTCGGTCGAGGAGTGCTTATCGAAGCGAATCAGGGCAGGCATCAATTCATCGTCACTGTGACGAAACGAGGCGAGGGAACGGGGTAGGCAAAATCAGCACTGCCAGGGGCGATTTTCGCTGATTTGAGACCAGAAGTTTCGCGTAGCGGGTAATCACACGCAGCGGCACGTAGTTCACGACGCCCAAACACGCATTGTTTCGACCGAGTGGGGGAGAGGTGGCGATGGAAAAGTGCGTCCGAGGTTTACAAGGATCCTATGCAGGATGCCCACTCCGCCGTGTCCGCGAATATGAACGCCACTAAGGTGGCCCGCAGTTTCCGTGACTGTAGTGCCATACATGCCATGCACGCCTTGCAACGCACGCATTGCGTGTATGGCATGCGCGACCAGAATGCCTCGCAACGCGTGCGTCACGTGCAGTGATCGCAAGGCGCTTCTTCCGGGCAAAATAGCCTCTACCTGCGAAAATCGAGTTGTGGGGGTCAGATGCACCGCATCAAAGCATCGAGGGAGGCAAAACAGTCGATCCTGTGTACGGACGCGTCGACATTGTGGGACGGCAGTCGTTTGATCACCCTCCCAGATGCAGAACTGGATCCAACGCCCATTCTCGACATGACCATGCGAGACCCGAGGGTCCACTATTCACTGTTTGGGCGGCATCAGTTTTTTCGAAAATAGAGGTCGAGAGCAGTGCATAGACCCAAATACCGTCCTCCTGATTCTCGGTGCACATTCGACTACCCGTGTGTCTTCAGACCGGGGCAGCACGGGCTCTATCCAAGCGCAAATCCTTCTCGCGAGCGTTCCCCTCGCCCTTCTGCCCTGTGCCGGTCCTGGACGCGCATTGCAGCCCTGGAATGGGCCGTGCAGGCCTCAACGCTGAATCTTGCTCAAGTGCGCACGAATGCTGGCGAGAATCTTCGCGCGGTGGTCCGGGCCCGCTGCCATTTTCGTGCGGTGCACGTGTGAGTTTTCAAGTAGTTGTTGTTCCCTCTTTCTCGCCAGGTCAGCCGCCTTGCGCTGTTCGCTGGGGGATTCTCCTGTCCAGTCGATGCCGTCGAGCCTTCGTTTGAGGTACCCCAACGGCGAACTCAGGCTGGATCTCGTCGGCCAGATCCATCCTCGGTCTGCTGTGTCTCGGGAGAGTGTCAGTGCGATGTCACGGCCAGTCCACCGCGTGGTATCGATTTTGACATCGCGGAGAAGGTCACAGATCGCCCCGATATGTCCGGGTGGTCTGAGGGCCGGGGCATGGCTGACGAGTTCAGCCGCAGTCCTTTGAAGTGCCAGAGGTCTTGGTGAGCTCTGGGAGGTGCTTCGTTTTTTTGGTGTGGACACAGTTCGCGCGTGTACGCGTTGGTGAGTTCTTCCTAACGGAAGAACTTCAGAAGATAAAAAACCAACACTAGATAGGGTGTCAGTTCCTATCG
>JADGMW010000076.1_pt1 | contig 93753 bp, 80 predicted proteins | sample 8641801 | NCBI WGS metagenome assembly JADGMW01 (sample SAMN16272018, study PRJNA661076) | feces metagenome | isolation source: fecal sample from diarrhoea affected cattle A | host: Bos taurus | place: South Africa: Lokaleng Village, Mahikeng | collected 2019-09
AAATGGCGTCCCCTAGGGGACTCGAACCCCTGTTACCGCCGTGAAAGGGCGGTGTCCTAGGCCACTAGACGAAGGGGACGCAGCCCGGAACCTACATCTTTTGTCCGGCTTCCGGTGCGTCGCGTGAGGTCTGCTCCGGAAGTGGTGCGCATTCTATTGGCGCTTTCGAAAGTCGTCAACACCCGATTAAAACTTTTTTTAAATCAATGACTTCTGGTTAAAAAAACACCAGCCGCATATATGCGATCACAGCTATCCCGCGCCCAAGGCAGAAAGATGGATGACTCAACCCAAACGCCTCACTCAAGCCGCCTCATCGATAGCCGATAGCCTGATAGCAAGACGGCAAGCCTTGGGCCCACAAATGGGTCGCACCCTCCACTACCGCTTAGTAGTAGCAAAAAAATGCGCCCCGTGAGCCAGATACATTAACCTAAGGCAACTAGCCATCAATTGAGGAGTCCGCGTTGTCCACTCTCATGATCACAGCTCTGGTTCTCGGCGCCCTGTTTATCATTATCATCCTGGTCTACGTCAGCCAGCAGGTCGAGTATCGGAAGCTTGAGAAGGCACGCCGTAAAGCCGAGCTCACCGAGCGTATACGCCGCTGCGCTGACCTGAGTGAAATTCTGCCCGGCCAGATGATGACGCCCGCGCTCAAGTTGATGATGAGTCTGGTAGAGCTGAAGCTCAGCCTTCGCCTGCAGCCCATGGACCCTGACAACCAGGCGCTGAGCGAGCGCATAGAAGAATTAGAAATACTGATTGGCCAGGGGGACAGCATCACGGTACGTAATCCCCCGCAGCAGATCCTCAATGAAAACAAGGCCAAGGAAGTGCGGTTTTTGCTTGAGGGCCTGCACGGAATGATCTCCCGCGCGGCTAAGGAAAATCTACTGAGCATCAGCGAGGCGCGCCATTGGGTGGGTGAGGTTCGCCATATGTTGGTGCAATTGCACATCGATTTCTTCACCAACATCGGCGTGCAACTGCTGCAGCACGACAAGCCCCGCCAAGCCCGCCTGGCCTTCGAGCGCGCCGTGCAGTTCCTGCGCAAGCAGACCGACCAGGATCGTTACCGCACCGAACTGCGCACCCTGGCCCAGCACTTGGCACACGCCAGTGACCTCGCACTGGAGCGCGAGCCAACCGTTGAGAAGCCGGATGAATTGACCGTCGGCCTGAGTCAGGAAGAAATCGACGACCCGTGGAAGAAAAAGCAAGTCTACGACTGATTCCAGCGCCAGGATTGGCACCATCTCGACGTGCAGAAGCGTTTCGTCGCTGCACTGCTCAATAGTTCATCGTGCCCGGCAGACCTGCAACGCTGTGGGTCTCTCGTCAGCTCAGCTCTGCGTGCGTTCTATTCGCTTGAACAGCACCCACGCTTGGCAAACAGCCACTCCAAGCCTGTCGGTATGGGCCGAGCGCCCGCCTGACTGAGCGTACGCCGAAACCCAACGCTGGAACATTCCGCGCCGCCAAAACGTTCAAGGAACATGTTCCGGCATTCGAGCGAACGAGCAGGTATGAACGAAACCGACGACGAACTTGTTCGACAGGCTCAAGCCGGCAACCGCCAGGCGTTCAGCACCCTGATACAACGTCATCAGGCACGGGTGTTCCACTTTGTCCGGCGCCTGCAATGCAGCGTCGACGAAGCTATGGACATTTCCCAGGAAACCTTTCTAAAGGCCTGGCTAGCGCTGGAGCGCTGGCGACCCGAGGCACGCTTTCACACCTGGCTGCTGCAGATTGCTCGCAACACCACGATCGATACGCTGCGCCGTCGTCAACGCCAGCCGCTGGACTCGTTGGAGGAGGATTACCTACTGATTGATCCATGCGCCTCGCCACTGCGCCAACTGGAAAGCGGCCGGCATCTATCACACCTTGAACAGCAACTGGCACGACTGCCCTTGGAACACCGCGAGATACTCCTACTGCGCGAGGTCGAGGGGTTGTCCTACATCGAACTGGCCGAGACCCTGGGCGTTGCCGAGGGAACGGTCAAATCACGCCTAGCCAGGGCCCGTGAAGCTCTGCTCCTTCGTTACCGACACGCAACTGGAGAGCCCCCTCGTGACTGACCACCCCGACATGACGGCTCTGTCCACTTACCTGGATGGCGAACTCGACAGGGCGCAAACTGCTCAAATCTCCCGACACTTGGCTGGCTGCACCCAGTGCCAAGAGCTGTACCGCGACATGCAAGCCCTCAGCCTTGACCTGCAAGCACTGAGCAGGGATGCGCCGCCGGTCAACCTGGCCGCTCGCTTTAACGGCCTATCGGCCAGCCCGCAACAACTCCTGGTGCGCCATGCTTGGCGCCAGCGCCTGCATATGTCCTTCGGCGCGGCGGCATCGCTGGCCCTGGGGCTGTTTCTCGGCTCGGCCTTGCAACCGGACAATCCCACCCTTAAGACGTCAGAAACCAGCATCCTCGCCGTGCTGGGCGCCGCCCCACCGGGTGCGCTCTGCGCACGTCCCGAATTGTGCTTCCTGAAGGTAGATCTCCAATGAGCCCATCCACGCTACGCCGCGCTCTGACATTTTCCGTGCTGATCAACCTTGGCGTGCTCACTGCCCTTGGCTGGCAGAAGCTTGCCGCCAACGGCCTGCCGATGCCTTCCGGGGCACCCACCACCCTGTCCCGCGAATTGCAGCTGAGCACCAGCCAGTTGCAACGCTGGCATGATGCCGAAGCGCCGTTTCTTGCCCAGCTGCACGCCTCCGGCGCGGACATTCAGAAACACCGCGACGCGCTAATCCAGGCGATCTTCGGGCCAAGCGTCGATCACACGCTAATTGACACTGCACAGACGAAGATCGCCGAACTTCAGAGCACGCAACAGCGTCTGGTTATCGAGCAGTTGCTGCGCGAACGGAAAATCCTGGACCCGGAACAGCGCGAGCGGCTTGCTCAGATCCTGGTGCAGCAGCCGGTCGGGCCGTCTGGCTTCGAACGCATGCACCGAGAGTAAAAATTGTTGGAACAAATCCCGTTATTCCGGCGTTCAACTCCATAGAACCGCTGCTAACAGCAGCGGACTCTCACGCAACCTACCGGAATCGTATTATGTCCATTAATGCTCGCATCCTGTTTTTCCCCGTCCTCTTCGGCACCCTGTCGCTGGGTTTTGCCGGCAGCGGCCAGGCCGCAACCGGAGCCGACCATGACCATGGCGAAGCCCACCACGAATTGCAGTTCAATGCCGGACAGAAATGGGCAACGGACGCACCGCTGCGCAAAGCCATGAGCGAGATGAACGAAACCCTGCGCCGCTTCCTACCGGCAGTCCACCAGAACACTCTTGACGATGCGAGCTACAGCAAGCTGTCCGAGCAGGTCAACGCCAACGTCGCCTACATAGTCGAGAACTGCTCGCTGCCGCCCGACGCCGACGCCCAGCTGCATGTGATCATCGCCACAATGTTGACCAGCGCCGAGAGCATGACCGGCAAGGCACCTTCTGAAACCCGTCGGGCCGGCGCGGTCAAACTACTCGGTGCGCTCGACGACTACGCCACGTACTTCGCCGATCCGGGCTTCAAGCCGATCAAGCACTAATCACTCCAGGCAGCTTCTGACTTTCCTGCGGAGCAGATGCTCCGCAGGTTTCCCATCCCTCAGGTCTTCAACAATCGCAAACCTACCCATTGCCGGGCGAATTGATATGCGCAACGGCCGTTACGATTGCCGCGCGCCAACGCCCAGCGGATCGCAGCTTTTTCCAGCTCATCGTTCCATTCCCACTCCAGACCGGCCTGCCGCGCGACAGCCGCCACCCAATGACGGACCACCGCAAGGTAATGCTCCTGGCTAAAGGGATAAAACGAAAGCCAGAGGCCGAAACGATCGGACAGCGCAATCTTGTCCTCCACGGCCTCATTGGGGTGCAGCTCGCCATCGATCATCTGCCAGTGCTCGTTATCGCTTTGGCGCTCCGGCACCAGATGACGGCGATTGGACGTGGCGTACAGCAGCACATTGTCCGGCGCTCGCTCCAGCGAGCCGTCCAGCACGCTTTTCAGCACGCGATAATCACCCTCCCCAGCCTCGAACGACAGATCGTCGCAGAACAACACGAAGCGCTGCTCGAGTTCGGCCAGTTGCTCGACGATGCGCGGCAGATCGGCCAGATGATCCCGTTCGATTTCGATCAGGCGCAGGCCAGCGCCGGCCTGTTCGGCCAGCAGTGCTCGCACCAGCGACGACTTGCCGGTGCCGCGCGCACCCCACAACAACGCGTGGTTGGCGGGCAGGCCGGTGACGAACTGGCGGGTATTGCGCGCCAGCTGTTCGCGCTGGGTATCGACCCCGATCAGATCACTGAGGCTTAAATCCAGGCTCACCTGCAAAGGCAGCAGATAGCCTGTCCGGCCTTCGCGCTGCCAGCGCGCCGCCAGAGTGGTCTGCCAGTCGATCGCCGAACGTATTGCCGGCAACAAGGGTTCGAGGCGTTGCATGAAGTCATCGACACGCTCAAGCATGCCAGTCAATCGAGAATCCAAAATGCTCTCCGAAAGTCAACCAGGCACGCGGGCTGCCTGGGCAATGAGATATGCTTGCCCGCGCATGGAACAAGGCCGTTATGCCACGATGGAAATACCGCTAACCAATCGCCTGTCATTCAAACAGGCACATTTCACACTGCTCGTGGCGATTGTGCTCGGGACACTCCTCAGCTTATGGCAAATCGCCTTCGATTATGCCGAACAAGAGCCGCGTATCAATCGTGAAATCACCGCGCTGCTGGAGATCAGTCGCAACCCGGCGGCACGCGTGGCGTACAACATCGACGCCGAACTGGCTCGAGAGCTGACCCAGGGTTTGATCCAGTCAGCGGCAGTAGTCCGCGCCAGCCTGAGCGACAACCATGGTCGCCCCCTGGCAGAGGCCAGCCGTGAGGCCGTCCGAGACGACTACCGCTGGCTCAGCGATTATCTGTTTGGCGGCCGTCGACAATTCGAAACCGCGCTGTTCGTCGAGCATGCCCCGCAGGAGAACATTGGCACCCTGCGCCTTGAAGTGGATACCTTCGCCTTCGGCAGCGACTTTTTACAGCGCAGCCTGGTCACCCTGATTTCAGGATTTGCCCGCAACTTGTTGATAGCAATAATTTTGCTGGTGGGCTTTTACATCATGCTGACCAAACCGCTGATATCGCTGATTCGCGCGCTCAGCGAACGCGACCCGCTGATTGATCAGCACAAGCTCAACTACCCGGCCAACCACGAGCGCGACGAAATTGGCGTACTGGTCGATGTCACGAATCAGCAACTGCAACTCACCGCATTGGAAATCCAGCAGCGCTGCAACGCCGAAGACCGCCTGACCCAGTATCTGAGCGAGCTGGAGAAGATCGTTTCCACACGCACCGCCGAGTTGGAGGCTGCGAATACCCGCCTCCTGCAGTCCAACCGGGAGTTGGAAAATGCCCGGCGCACTGCTTTGGAAATGGCCCAGTCCCGCTCCGCCTTTCTTGCCAACATGAGCCATGAAATCCGCACGCCGCTCAATGGCTTGCTGGGCATGCTTTCTTTGTCTCTGGACGGCCAACTGAGCGTCGAGCAGCACCAGCAACTGTCCATCGCCCACGACTCAGGCAAGGTATTGGTCGAGTTGCTCAACGACATACTCGACCTGTCCAAATTCGATGCCGGACAACTGGAGCTGGAACAGATCCCCTTCGACATCGGCACGCTGATCGAGGATACCGCCAGCCTGCTCTCGCAGAACTCCGCGCCCGGTGTGGAGCTGACGTGCCTGATCAGTCCGAATCTACCTGCGCAGGTCATGGGCGACCCCATGCGAGTCCGGCAGATAATCTCTAACCTGCTGTCCAACGCACTGAAATTCACTCGTTTTGGCCGTGTCGATGTGCGCGTAGAAACTCACTCCAGTGGGCTTTCCATTCGGGTTCGCGACACCGGCATCGGCATTCCAGCCGAAGCTCAGGCACGGGTTTTCCAGCCCTTTACACAAGGCAATGCCGCCATCTCACGTCAGTATGGGGGGACCGGCCTGGGACTGGCGCTGACCCGTCGCCTGTGTGAAGCGATGCAGGGACGGCTTGAACTTCACTCGCGGGAAGATTACGGCAGCGAATTCACCGCCTGGCTGCCGTTACCCCATGCGGGGCACATCCTCGAGCGTCCCCCGTTGCACGGCAAGATCATCGCCTGGACCCCCGCAAGCAGTGGCTTGAGCGAACTCCTGGCCACCTGGCTACCTCGTTGGGGTCTCGACTATCGACGTCTGGACCGTGACGAGGGTCTTGCCCAGCATTCAGCCGCATTGCTGATTACCGACAGCCCAGAATGCCTGTTCAGCCTGCGTCCGCAGATCACCACGCCGATTCTGCTGGTCGCCGCATACGGCAGCTTCTTGCCGGCAGAGCAGGCCGATGCATTGATGCCTCTGGAGCAACTCGCTCGCCCGCTCTCGCGTACTGCGCTCTATCAGGCTATTTCGCACCTGCTGGGCTCGCAGAAAAGGAACGTAGACGAGGCGGCGCCCCAGCCGCAAGTCAGCCAACGCAAGGCTCGCGTACTTCTGGTGGAGGACAACGCAGTCAATCAGTTGGTTGCCAAAGGCATGCTGAGTAAACTGGGCTGTGAGGTGATCACAGCAGCCCATGGCCGCGAGGCGTTGGACTGCCTGGGAGGACAGGCAATGGACCTGGTGCTGATGGATTGCAACATGCCGGTCATGAACGGCTATGAAGCCTGCCAGCGAATACGCCGCAGCGGACGCTGGCCGAACCTGCCAATTATTGCGCTGACCGCCAATGCCTTGCCTGAAGAACGTGATCGATGCCTGGAAGCGGGCATGGATGACTACTTGGCCAAACCCTTCCATCGCGAAGAGCTGACGGAGCTGATCAACCGGTGGTTACCCAGACCGTGAGTAACCACCGCTCCAGTGGCAGTTTATTCGATGCGTCACTCCAACAGCGCTTCGATTTCGCCCTGCAATGCTTCCGGTTTGGTGGTTGGCGCAAAACGCTTGATGGATTGTCCATCGGCGCTAAGCAGGAACTTGGTGAAATTCCATTTGATGCGCTGACTGCCAAGCAGGCCTGGCGCTTGGCGCTTCAAATGCGCATAAAGCGGGTGCGTACCAGCACCATTGACCTCGATCTTGCGAAACAACGGAAAACTGACTCCAAAATTCAGCTCGCAGAACGTCGCGATTTCGCTTTCGCTACCCGGCTCCTGCTTGCCGAACTGGTTGCAGGGAAACCCCAGCACCACCAGACCGCGGTCCTTGTAACGCTGCCAGAGCCGTTCCAGCCCTTGATATTGCGGCGTAAAACCGCATTGGCTAGCGGTATTGACCACCAGGACTGCCTTGGCTTCGAAGTCAGCCAGAGTTTTCTGCTGGCCGTCCAGCGTGATCAGGGGAACCTGGAAAAGCGCATTGCTCATGAATAATCCCTTGTCTTCTCGGACCCAAGGCCCGGTATTCCTGTGGTAGACGGTACGGCAGGTCATGCACGCAGCGGCGACAGCACGCAAGTCCTGCTCACCGCGCCGCTGCTTTATTCATTCCGTCCTGGGTACCAGCTTCAGTGAAGCGGAGTTGATGCAATAGCGCAGCCCGGTCGGGCGTGGGCCGTCCGGAAACACATGACCCAGGTGCGCATCGCAGCGGGCACAACGCACCTCGATGCGCTGCATGCCATGGCTGAAGTCTTCCTTCTCAGCGATCACTTGCTCATCGACGGGCTGAAAGTAACTGGGCCAGCCACAGCCTGAGTCATATTTGGCCTCCGAGTCGAATAATGGTGTAGCGCAACAGGCGCACAGATAAACACCTGGCGTCTTGGTCGCATAGTACTCACCGGTGAAGGCGCGTTCTGTGCCGCCCAGCCGGCAAATCTCGAATTGCTCGGCAGAAAGCGCTTCGCGCCATTCTTCAAGGGGTTTTTCAAGCTTGTCCATGAACTACTCCTGCGGAAAAGCCGGCCCGGTGCCTTTCCCCGGTCACGGGCCGGACGTATCATGCGTGGCTTTCAACTGCCAGTCTGGCAGCCGCCCCCGGCGCTGCCAAGGCGTATCCTCGCGGCACTTCTATTCGGGACAACCAGGATCATGCAGGTTAGTAAATCGAACAAGCTCGCCAACGTGTGCTACGACATTCGCGGACCGGTGCTCAAGCACGCCAAGCGCCTGGAGGACGAAGGTCAGCGCATCCTCAAGCTGAACATCGGCAACCCGGCACCGTTCGGTTTCGAAGCCCCGGAGGAAATTCTCCAGGACGTCATTCGCAACTTGCCCACCGCCCAGGGCTACAGCGACTCCAAGGGCCTGTTCAGCGCCCGCAAAGCGGTGATGCAGTATTACCAGCAGAAGCAGGTCGAAGGCGTGGGCATTGAGGACATCTACCTCGGCAACGGTGTCTCCGAGTTGATCATGATGTCCATGCAGGCGCTGCTCAACAACGGCGATGAAGTGCTGCTGCCAGCGCCCGACTATCCTCTCTGGACCGCCGCCGTAAGCCTGGCCGGCGGCAAGCCAGTGCATTATCTGTGCGATGAAAAGGCCGGCTGGTTCCCCGACCTGGCGGACATGAAGGCTAAGATCACCCCGAACACCAAGGCCCTGGTGCTGATCAACCCGAACAACCCGACTGGCGCGGTGTATACCAAGGAATGCCTGGAAGCCATTGTCGAGCTGGCGCGCCAGCACAAGCTGATCCTGTTCTCCGACGAAATCTACGACAAGATCCTGTATGACGAGGCGCAGCATATCGCCACCGGCTCGCTGGCCCCGGATGTGCTGTGCCTGACCTTCAACGGCCTCTCCAAATCTTACCGGGTCGCCGGTTTCCGCTCCGGCTGGATCGCCATCAGCGGTCCAAAGCACCTGGCCAAGGGCTATATCGAAGGCCTGGACATGCTGGCCAACATGCGCCTGTGCGCCAACGTACCCGCCCAGCACGCCATCCAGACCGCTCTGGGCGGCTATCAGAGCATCAACGACCTGGTGCTGCCGCAAGGCCGACTGCTGGAACAGCGCAACCGTGCCTGGGAGCTGCTCAACGATATTCCCGGTATTAGCTGCGTGAAACCGATGGGCGCGCTCTATGCCTTCCCGCGTATCGACCCCAAGGTCTGCCCGATTCACAACGACGAGAAGTTCGTGCTCGATCTGTTGCTGTCGGAAAAGCTCCTCGTGGTTCAAGGAACCGCCTTCAATTGGCCGTGGCCGGACCACTTCCGCGTGGTCACCCTGCCTCGCGTGGATGATTTGGACATGGCGATTCGGCGCATCGGCAATTTCATGAAGACTTACCGTCAGTAATGGATCTGCAGATCGACAATTTCCACCACGACGCGGCGGCAGGCCTGGCACGGCTGTACCAGGCTTTCCCACGCAAAGTGGCCCTGTATATCGAGGACTTGATCGGTCGCGAGGAACCGGATGAGTTCGGGCTACCCAGCACCCGCCATCAGAGTTGTCTGAGTGCGCTGCTGTGGCTGGCTGATGAAGGCTACATTCGCTACGACGCCTTGATACGCTTCGAGGCCCTGGACCAGGCCGTGCTGACCGAAAAAGCCTTCGTGCGCCTGAGCCGTGTCCTATTCCCGTTGGACTCATCCCTCACCGACCTGCCCGCCAGCATTCGTCGCAGCCGGGCGAGCCTGGCCAACCAACTGTGTGAAGCCTCCAGCGAACGCGACGGCGAGCGCCTGGCGTTGCTGTTGGGCGAACTACTGGGTCAGCACTAACCATGGCTGTTTGTTCCACACACCGAACGCAAGGGACACAGTTTGCAATAGTCCCTCGGTTGAATACCAACGAAGCGCCCCTTATATAACCGGGGCTTTCGTCTTATTTCCCGTTTTGGAGTCCGCCGCACATGATGCGCATTTTCCTGTTCCTGGCCACCAACCTTGCTGTCCTGGTGATTGCCAGCATCACCCTAAAACTACTCGGGGTTGATCGTTTCACGGGGCAAAATTACGGCAGCCTGCTGGTTTTCTGCGCCGTGTTCGGCTTTGCCGGCTCGCTGATTTCGCTGTTCATTTCCAAATGGATGGCGAAGATGAGCACCGGCACGCAAATCATCAGCCAGCCGCAAACCCGCCATGAACAATGGTTGCTGCAAACCGTCGAGCAACTGTCCCGCGACGCCGGTATCAAAATGCCGGAAGTCGGTATTTTTCCGGCCTACGAGGCCAACGCCTTCGCCACTGGCTGGAACAGGAACGATGCGCTGGTCGCCGTCAGCCAGGGCTTGCTGGAGCGTTTTTCCCCGGATGAAGTTCGCGCCGTACTTGCGCATGAGATCGGCCACGTGGCCAATGGCGACATGGTCACCCTGGCGCTGATCCAGGGTGTGGTTAACACCTTCGTGATGTTTTTCGCGCGCATCTTCGGCAATTTCGTCGACAAGGTCATACTCAAGAACGAAGAAGGCCACGGCATCGGTTACTTCATCGCGACCATCTTCGCTGAACTGGTTCTGGGCATCCTGGCCAGCATCATCGTCATGTGGTTCTCGCGTAAGCGTGAATTCAAGGCCGACGAAGCGGGCGCACGCCTTGCCGGTACCAGCGCCATGATCGGCGCCCTGCAGCGCCTGCGCGCCGAATCTCAAGTTCCGGTGCAAATGCCTGACAGCCTGACTGCGTTCGGCATCAATGGCGGCCTCAAGAACGGCTTGGCCGGCCTGCTGATGACTCACCCTCCACTGGAAGATCGCATCGAGGCGCTGCGCCGCCTGCGCTGATCAGAACCCTCGACAAAAAATCCCTGGCGGAAGTCTCTTCCCCAGGGATTTTTTCATTCATCCGCAAAAGCCAACTCGCCGCTCCGCCTAAACGCTTTTTTTTGATCTGCGCTACAGTGAGGGCGTTTCGAGGAAATGCCATGCGCCCATTATTGATGCTTACCCTGACCGCCCTCTTGGCTCTTGCTGGCTGCCAAAGTGCCTATTACGCCGCCATGGAAAAAGCCGGCGTGCACAAGCGGGATATTCTGGTCGACCGCGTGGAAGCAGCCCGCGACAGCCAGCAGGAAGCCAAAGAGCAGTTCAAGGATGCGCTTGAACGCTACCGCAGTGTGGTGCAGGTGCAAGGGGGCGAACTGGAAGAACGCTACCAGGCGCTGAACAAGGAATACCTGGCCAGCGAAGCCAGCGCCAAGGAGGTACGCGCACGCATCGAAGCTATCGAGGATGTTGCTGAAGCGTTGTTCGCCGAATGGGAAAGCGAACTTAAGCTGTACAGCAACGCCAGCCTGCGCGCCAGCAGTGCTGCGGAGCTGAAACGCACCCGTGCCGAGTACAGAGTACTTCTGCAGCACATGCAGTCAGCCGAACGGCGTATCGAACCCGTCCTCAGCGTGTTGCGCGATCAGGTACTGTTCCTCAAGCACAACCTCAATGCTCGCGCCATTAACGCACTGAAAGGCGAATACCAGAGCCTGCAAGGCAACGTCGATCAACTGCTGCGCGACATGCAGCGCGCCATAGACGAGGCTGACAGCTTTGTGCGCCGCCTGCAAAGCAAGTGATGCAGTTAAAGCGGGCCCGCCACGCTCTGCTCTCTAACCCACTAGATACTCCCTTGCCACGACACCCAGCGGCTGTCTCGACCTACCTACCCTGCCTTGCCCCAGGCTACCCCCCCTAAACAAGCACAGCACCGTTCGTGGACGCGTCAGAGTAGCCAGCGGGCCGGCACTGTTTCATTTACGTAACACTACGAACCTCTCCCATTTGCTCTATCCCACGATTTTGCTATCGCAATGAACACCTGTTTCTTTAATGAAACAGCTACGTATGGGTACATGTGTTTCATCAACTTAACACGCGCTCACAAGAGCCCCGACTCCATTGCCTCAACCATTTGATTTTTCAAAGAAATTTAAGGTAGGCACGCTTTCTGCCAGTGGTGGTATGTCTCGAAGGTAATGCCAAGGAACCCTTCACATGCATGCAACTGGCTCGCGGATCATTCCCGTGCTGACCCTGTCCCTTCTGGCAGTCCTTATCCTCAATACCCAAGCCTATGCCGCTGGTGATGGAGTCATCGTGATTCAGCGTGAGGTACAGCCTCGCGTGGCCTTTCGCCCGACTATGGTTCCCGACCCACATCCGATTACGGCAAACCCCAATGTCTCGTCTCAAGTGAAGTCAATGCTCGACACAGCCGAGCTGAGCGATGGAGATTTCGCTCGAATCCACACCGGCAACCGTATGACCCGCATCCTTGTGCCCAATGGGAATTTGCCGGGCTTCAGCACAAGCGGTTCTAATCCGGGCAGCCAAGGAGTTCCTGGACTGAGTGCCGGACATTCTGGCGGTGGCGGCAACAGCATTTCCAATCAAGTAAACCGAGGCGTCCAACAAGGCTTGGCACCTTTGCGCATTCTCACGGGAGATCGCTGAAATGCGGCTCTTGCGCATCGTTCTTGTTCTGTTCCCCTCGTTGGCCTGGGCCGTTGAGCCCGCAAATGTTCAGACAACGGCGCAAATCCAGGACAGTGGAGTGGGGAGCGCCGGCCTGATATCCATCAATACCGCCGCCGGCCAGGACCACCAGCAGATCAATGCGCGGGCCATCGCCATCGGCGAGCACGCCACGGCGCAACTGATACTGCAGCAAAAACTCATGATGGAATCACTGAGCTCTGCAGTGGATGCGCACTCGGAAATCCTCGGTGCCTCGTTCAGCCAGAGCAATGGGCTGATCGGGGTCAATCAAGCTGCCGGCGCCGGCAACCAACAGATCAACGCCTACCGGCTACGCCTCGGCGCCCCCGGTCAGGCCCTCGATGACAGTGTGCTCTCACAGCAGAACGTGGCGGCACCTGCAAACCTCTCCGGCTCAACTCATGACGCTAAAGGCACTCGCGCGGTGATTACCGACAACCGCGCGTTTACCGGAAGTCGCGGCGTGGTGCAGTTGAATCAGAGCGCTGGGGTAGGCAACCGCTCGGTTAACAACCTCAGCTTTACCGTTGTGGATTAATTCTTGGCAGCCATGAATCAAACACGCATCCGCAGGAGAGACACCATGAAAGCGACGTGGACAATCAAACCCCTGGCATTTGCCATTGCGGCAGGGCTGGCGTTCTCAGCACAGGCACAAGAAGTTCCCCCTCCCCTCAATCCGGACTCCGCTGCTGAAGCCACTGTGGACGACACCCAACTCAGTGTCGGCAACGTAGTGTATAACGAAGGCACTCAGAATATCGGTGGCCTGACAGGCTCCGGCAATGATTCGGAAGGTTCTCTCAACGGCGCTGCCGGTAATATAGGGGTCAATATCGCGGCTGGCGATCACAACCAGCAGGCCAATGCCGCCGCGCTGGCAACTGCGGATGAAAGCTTCATCTTCGGTGCCGCCACCGCATCAGTGACCCTGACCCAGGAGCAGCCCGGCCCGAACCTGGTCAACAATTTTTCAACCGGTAACACTGCAACCGTTGACGGCTCGGCTAACAATGCCTCGGGCAATGTCGGCATCAACGTCGCCTCCGGCGTGTTCAACCAGCAGAAGAACGACCTCGCCACAGCAGTTTCGGGCGGCTTCGTCGCGACGGCCACCAATACCACTACGCAAACCTCCATCGGCAATGCAACCAATAACTTTGCAGTGCTGGAAACCGAGGCTACTGCGACGATCGACTTCGACACCGGCAACGTCACAGGCACCTACACGGGAATTTCTGACCAGCGTGGCAATCAGTATCCTGAAGTCTGGACCCCCGGCAACCATGATGGCGGTCTAGAACCTCAGTTCGGTCACATCGATCTCGACGATGAAGTACTCGGCGCTGAAGACGAGCTGGGTAACGGCGGGGCCTTGCTGTTCGATGAAGTAGGCGAGCTTGTTCTTGGTGGGTCCGTCACTGGCAGCATTCCGCTGGTTTCGCTCCAGCAAGCGGTCGTCAACAACGCTACCGTCAGCGGCTCGCTCAACGGCGCGTCGGGCAACGTCGGTCTCAACGTTGCAGCGGGTGCCGGCAACCAGCAAGCCAATTCGCTGGCGATTGCCGCGGGCTGCATGTCTTGCCCTGCGCAATAACCGCCATGTAATCCCCGCTGAACAGGGCTCCGGTCTTCGGAGCCCCTTTATTCGCGACAGGATTTTTCTATGCGCCTGCTTGTCGTATCGCTGTTGCTGTTCATCTGCCTAGAAGCTCAAGCCACCCGCTTGCCTTTCCCGGTTCTACCGGGCGGGGGCGTAGCCTTCCTGGACGTCACAAGCATTCGCGAGCAACGTTTCAGCAATATCGTTGAACAGAAAACCGATTTCAGCTGCGGTGCCGCCTCTTTAGCGACGGTACTGCGCGAGGCTTACAACCTTGATCTCGATGAACAGGCGGTGATTGAAGGCATGCTGGTAGGAGCCGACCAGGAGCTGGTGCGCTCCCAAGGCTTCTCCATGCTGGACATGAAACGTTATGCCGAAAACCTGGGGATGCGTGCCCGAGGTTACCGTCTTGACCCAGCGGGCCTACAGCAGCTGAAAGTCCCTGTGGTGGTCCTGCAGGAAGTACGTGGCTACAAACATTTCGTTGTGCTGATGCGCAGCGAGGCTGATCGGGTCTATATCGGCGACCCGGTTTTAGGCCATAAGCGCTACACCATGGACGAGTTCGTATCCGGCTGGAACGGCATTATTTTTGCCGTGATCGGACCAGGCTATGACCGCGAAAATGCGCTGCTCGATCCGCCAGAACCGCTTACCGCCAAACATCGCATCAACCAATTTCGTCCCGTCCAGGATGCCGAGCTGATGGAGTTCGGCTTTATTCAGAGCGACTTCTTCTGATGCTGCCGCGGGCAAGAAAGACCTGGAGATCACGATGAACATTTCACGTGCCTTGCTTGGCTGCTGCCTGCTGGCCAGTTTCACCTTGCACGCAGCTCCCGCTTTCAATCCCGTGGAGCTCAGTGATCATGAGCTGGCGCAGCTGCGTGGCCGCTATGTCTTGCCGGGGCATGTCGTGCATTTTGGCATTACCATGACCAGCGCCTGGGAAAACTCCGGCCAGCGTCTAGACGCCTCGGTCAGCTTGCAGGCACAGCAGGGCATGGCTCGCCCTTTAATCACCGTCACCGCGAACGGTAATGGCCAGGGCCCTGCTCCTGCTGCAGGCTCCGGCACCATCATCGGTGGCCAGGGCTTGAACAATGTAGATGGTATCAGCCAGAGCGTACGTACCGCGGGCGACCTCAACACGGCCCGCAATGACCTCAGCATCAATATCAACCGCAATGGTCAGGCACCCGCATTGGATAGATCTGGTACGCCGTTGAATGGCGAATTCTCGGCGCACACCAACCTGGGCAACGCCACGATACAAACCACGCCGAATGGCGGCCTGCAGGTTTCCATCCAGGCCAATGGGCAAGGCACCAGTCTGCAACAACTGGGTGGCGGTGGTCTGAGGCAGAGCGCCGATATTGTCAGCTCTAATAACAAGGTGCACAACCTGACCCATCTTGATGTAGTGCTACAGGCAAACCGCACGTCTTTGGACGCTCTCAACTGCAATCTGGATCAACTGCGCGGTCTTCGCCCCATCGGATATTGATCTACGCTTGATCCCACTTAGTCAGACATGGATGCCAGACATGTTTCGTCCGCTACCGCTACGTGGCGCAATCTGCCTCAGCGCCTTGCTACCTGCCTCGATACTACAGGCCAGCACCCAAGCTGAAATCGACATCCTTGAAAAGGAAATCCAAGTATTACGTCAGCAGTACGATTCCTATAAAAAAGAAATGGCGGCCCTTGAACAAGACATCAAACTCGTGACGGAATCAGTCGAGCCGCCTGCTGCTAGCGACCCACCACCAGTGCGCCGCCCTCAACCCAAACCCGCTGCCCAAGCCCAGCCCGAGCCTGCGCAGACACCTCCCGCAGCCGCAATCGCACCGGTTACACCCGTTGCGGCGCAACCCCGCTCCGCTTCGCTAGCCAGCGCTCCACCTGTTAGGCATCCGACACCCGTTGTACAGGCGCCTCCGTCTTCCCCACCTGCGCCGCCCATACAGCCACAGCCCGCAGCTGGACAGACGCAGAACCAAGACACAATCACCGTGGCTCGCCAGTATCCGCCCAGCCGCACGCTGAAGGTTCCGCAAAGCGAAGGGTATGGCGCCGATCTACAGGACGACGCCGCCCCCGTACGCAGCGTGGAAAACCTGTATGACGAAGCGTCGGGCTTTTTCGGCGGTGGTACCTACAGCCTCGAAACCGGGATCACCTACAGCCATTACGAAACGCGCCAACTGATCCTTAACGGATTTCTGGCACTGGACTCGATATTTCTGGGCAATATCAACATTGATCAGATCAGCGCAGATAACTTCACCCTGGATGTTACTGGCCGCTACAACATGAACAACAATTGGCAGGTGGATCTGAACGTCCCCATGCTGTATCGCAACGTCACCTATGAATCAGGTGGGGCGGGCAATGCATCTGTGCAGGTGTCAGGCAGTGATGTCACTACCGGCCCGGAACTGGGTGATGTAAGTGCAGGCGTTTCCTTCAAAATCCTTGATCAGGATGGCAATACACCCGATACGGTATTGAGCCTTCGCGTCAAAGCGCCCACGGGTACTCACCCCTATGGGATCAAACTGATACAGGTCGCCGGCAATGACAGCCTGACTGTGCCCGAAGATATACCGACGGGTAACGGTGTCTGGTCCGTCAGCCCTGGCATTTCCCTCGTGAAAACCGTGGATCCTGCGGTGATTTTTGGCAACCTCTCCTACACCTATAATTTCGAGGAAAGCTTCAGCGATATCAGTGCAAACCAAGGCACCAAACTGGGGGGATCAATAAGGCTGGGCAACTGGTTCCAATATGGCCTGGGGCTGGCGTTTGCACTCAATGAAAAAATGAGTTTGTCGATGTCGTATTCACAATTGATCAGTCAGAAAAGCCGCATCAAACAGGACGGCAGTGGCTGGTACACGGTCGTGGGCAGCGATGCCAATTCCGCTTTTCTCAACTTGGGCATGACTTATTCGGTGAACAATAATCTGGCGATTGTCCCGAACCTATCCCTGGGCCTGACTCCGGACGCTCCCGACTTTACCTTCAGCTTAAAATTCCCCTATTACTTCTAAACACCGTTGCAAGGTAAATCTGGATCAAATGATGTCGTGCTTGTGCAGCAAACGATAAAAGGTGGGACGCGAGATCCCCAGGACTCGCGCGGCCTCACTCAAATTGTTGGAATAGCGCTTCATGACCTCGCTCAGTGCTTGCCGCTCCGCAGCCAACTTGTAATGCTCCAGCGTGCACACTGCTCCGCCCTCACTCGTGACTATCTCCAGACCCAAATCCTGCGCCTCGATCTGACGCCCTTCCGCCAATACCAAGCCGCGCCGAACGCGATTGGAAAGCTCGCGAATATTGCCTGGCCAGGTGTGCTCACTCATCGCCTGCATCGCCGTTTCGCTGAAGCTACGCGGTCGTCGCCCGGTCTCTCCGCTGTACAACCGAGCGAAACGAGTGGCGAGCAGGGGCACGTCAGAGAGTCGCTCCCTCAATGGCGCCATGCGAATCTGCAGCACATTCAGCCGGTAATACAGGTCCTCCCGAAAGCTCCCCTCGCGCACCGCGTTTTCAAGATCGATATGGGTGGCTGATAGCACACGCACATCCATCGATAAGGACACACTGCTACCGACTCGTTCGATATGTTTTTCTTGCAAAAAACGCAGCAGATTGGCTTGCAGCTCCAAGGGCAGATCGCCGATTTCGTCCAGAAACAGAGTACCGCCATCTGCCGCTTCAATACGGCCGACCTTACGTTGGTGAGCTCCGGTGAATGCTCCTTTTTCATGGCCAAATAATTCAGATTGAATAAGATTTTTCGGCATGGCGCCGCAATTAATGGCAATGAAGGGCTTTTCCGCGCGGTGCGACATGCGGTGTAAGGCCCGCGCAACCACTTCCTTACCGGTGCCGCTTTCACCGCGAATCATGACGGGCGTATCCGTGGGAGCAAACTTGCCGACCAACTTGCGCACTTCATTCATGGGGCGGCTATCACCTACCAGTTCGTCCAGCTTACCCGAGCGTTGCACCTCCACTCTGGAGCGCAGACGCGACATGCCATAAGCACGTCCAATAGCTACCTGTACGCGGGCCTCGTCAAACGGCAAGGTGTGAAAATCGAAAAACCATTCGCAAATAAAATCCCGCACATTCTGCTGCTGCAGAAAATCTGCTGTCAGCACCGCAATCCATTCGCTGGTGCTACGGCTCAGCATATGACGCAGAGGTTCCAGGTTGGTCAAATGGGCATGCTGCAGCCGGATCATTCCGACGTGACAGGATTGAGACAAGGCGTTTTCCAGGACACAACTGCGAACTTCCCAGCCCGCGGCCTGAAGGCTGGGTGACAAACCATGACAGGCCACGCAGGGATCAACCATCAACAGGTGGCGGACGACTGGAACAGAGTCATGCATAACCGTTCCTTGGTTATAAAAATTAAGAAAAACAGGGTGTTGCCCGTAGCAGCTAAACGTTAGCAAGGTTTTTCCGGGAACTTCTACCGCCTGTCTGCTACCCAACCTTGTGTGAGTTTCAGCAAACCATACGTGCCTTGCTCGTTTAAACGAGCTTATAAAAACACGCCAAAAAAAGAACCGAACGACACCATGTGACTTTTGGCTAATGTTCGACCATCTATCAGTTTGTAACCCAGCCGTAGCAAACGCTCCGGCACTCACACCTTGGGCACTTTTTTGGAGAATTACCCCATGACCGCCCCGCTCCGTGTTAACGAAGCACTTCTCATCGCCGACCGCGCCTTTCAACCGTTTCAATGCATTGCCTGGGCGGCCGATTACACAGGCGAACTGAGCCTGAGCGTAATCGACCGTACCAATTCCAGCGTGGTCAGCCGCTCCAAGGTTTCGATGAAGGATTACAGTGACAGCGAACACCTGGCCAAAGTCCTACACAAGGCCCGCCAGGAGCTCAGCGCAGAAGGCTTCGCTCTGAATGATTGGAGCATGCCGGTCTAACCTGCTGCGTTCATTCGCGGATCGCACCGTCTGAAGCCAGCCGTGCAGCCCCTACAAACAAAAAAATCCCCGGGAAGATTTCTTCTACCGGGGATTTTTTACATCAGGCAACGAGATTACAGGACCATCGCAGCAACCCAGCCGAACACCAGCACGGGCAGGTTGTAATGCAAGAACGTCGGCACCACCGTGTCCCAGATGTGGTTGTGCTGGCCATCGACGTTGAGCCCCGCGGTAGGGCCGAGCGTCGAGTCCGAGGCGGGTGAGCCGGCATCGCCGAGGGCGCCGGCGCTGCCGATGATGCTGACGATGGCCAGCGGGCTGAAGCCCAGCTGTATGCACAGGGGAACGAAGATCGCGGCGATGATCGGCACGGTAGAGAAGGACGAACCAATGCCCATGGTGACTACCAGACCAACCAGCAGCATCATCAGCGCGCCCACCGCCTTACTGTCGCCGATCCAGGCAACCGAGGCATCTACCAGGCCTTTGATCTCGCCTGTCTCGCGCATGACCTCGGCAAAGCCGGACGCAGCGATCATGATGAAGCCGATCATCGCCATCATCTTCATGCCCTCGGTGAACAGGTCGTCAGCCTCCCGCCAACGCACGATCCCCGATACCGAGAAGATCACGAATCCTACCAGTGCGCCAATGATCATCGAGCCCACCCACAACTGGACGATAAAGGCGGCGGCAATCGCCACCAGGGCTACCAGCAAGCTGCGCGCGTTATAACGCACATCCACCTGCTCGGCCTGCTCGATGCGTTCCAGATCGTAGACTCGCGGCTTGCGGTAGCTGTACATCGCGATCAACAACCCGACCACCATGCCTAGCGCCGGAATCAGCATGGCTTCCGTAACCTTCACGCCGGTCACGTCCACGCCACTGCGAATCACATTGGCGAGGAGGATCTCATTAAGGAAGATGTTGCCGAAGCCGACCGGCAGGAACATGTAGGGCGTGATCAAGCCAAAGGTCAGCACACAGGCAATCAGCCGGCGATCAATCTGCAGCTTGGTCAGCACGTAAAGCAGTGGCGGCACCAGCAGGGGAATGAAGGCGATATGAATGGGCAGGATATTCTGCGAGGACACTGCCACAGCCAGCAGCAGGCCGATCATCATCCATTTCAAGGTGCGGGCGCTGCCGCGGTCGCCCTGCCGGCCCACCATAGCCAGCGCCTTGTCAGCAAGCACATGCGCCACACCAGACTTGGCGATGGCCACCGCAAAAGCACCCAGCAAGGCATAGGACAAAGCCACCGTGGCGCCGCCCCCCAGCCCTTTATTAAAGGCGGTCAGCGAACCTTCGATACCCAGGCCGCCCAGCAGGCCACCGGCCAGCGCGCCGACAATCAACGCCACCACTACGTGCACCCGGCACAAGCTGAGCACCAGCATGATGCCGACTGCTGCAATCACCGCATTCATCATGAACTCCCGTCAGGCCATCGCGACCGTTGAAAACGGCGCGGAGTCTGACGAAAAACACGGGGAAAATCCACTTTCCACTGGTTCATTGGGCCGATCAGCGAGCAGTAGGCTTAGCGAACTGTCGGGTAAAGACTGCGTAGCCTGCAACTAGCCATTCAGCTCCGCCAGCAGCGCCACAAATGCCGCCTCGTCCAGTACCTTGATGCCCAGCTCAGTGGCTTTGGCCAGCTTCGAGCCGGCTCCCGGACCTGCGACCACCGCGTTGGTCTTGGCCGATACAGAGCCTGCCACCTTGGCACCTAATTCTTCCAGGCGAGCCTTGCCAACATCGCGACTCATGCTTTCCAGGCTGCCGGTAAGCACCCAGGTCTGTCCGGCCAGCGGCAGCCCCTCAACCTGCTGCTTTTCGCTGTGCCAATGCATGCCGAACTCACGCAGCTGCGCTTCAATGGAGCGGGCGCGCTCTGCGTTTTCCGGCTGATCGAAGAAATCACGCAACGAGCGCGCAGCTTTTTCGGTTAGCCGTTCGATCTGTCGCAAATCCAGCCAGTCTGCATCGATCAGGCTTTCCAGGCTGCCGAATCGGTCCGCCAGGCGCTGCGCCCCCGTGGCGGCGATAAAGGGAATGTTCAGCTTGTCGATAAAACCGGCCAGGCTGACGCAGCCGGCGAAGTCGGGATGCAGCTCGCCTTCCTCTTGCAATTCAACTCCGCGCGCAAGCAGTTGCTCGATGACTTCAAGGTTGTGCGTATCCTGGAAGAAACTGTGAATTTCATGGGCGACCTCCAGCCCCACTTCGGGCAGCCAGGACAGCAGCTCCGGCAAGGCCACTTGGATGCGCGCCAGCGTGCCCAGGGCGCGCGCCAGCAACTTGGCAGTTTCCTCGCCCACATCGGGAATGCCCAAGGCATAGATAAAACGCGCCAGGGGCGGCCGGCGGCTGTGCTCAATGGCCGCCAGTAGGTTACGTGTCGACAGCTCGGCGAAGCCGTCCAGCTCGACGACCTGCTCAAACGTAAGGGTGTAGAGATCCGCCGGCGAACTGACCAGCCCCTTGTCCACCAGTTGCTCGACAATCTTGTCGCCCAGACCATCGATGTCCATGGCGCGCCGGGAGACAAAATGGATGATGGCCTGCTTGAGTTGCGCCTGGCAGCTCAAGCGCCCGATGCACCGATACGCCGCACCTTCGCTGATCGACTCCTTGCCCTTGCTGCGTTTGATCAGCTGGGTGCGCTCCACCGCCGAGCCGCATACCGGGCACTGTTGCGGAATCTGTACCGCACGGGCATCGGCCGGGCGACGCTCGGCAATCACACCGAGAATCTGCGGAATCACATCGCCAGCGCGACGGACGATGACCGTGTCGCCGACCATCACGCCGAGGCGCGCAACTTCATCCATGTTGTGCAACGTGGCGTTGGATACCGTCACCCCCGCCACCTGTACCGGCTTGAGACGCGCCACCGGTGTGATCGCCCCGGTGCGCCCGACTTGGAACTCCACGCCGAGCAGCTCGGTGATTTCTTCGCGGGCCGGAAATTTACGGGCAATGGCCCAGCGCGGTTCACGGGCACGAAAGCCCAGCGCACGCTGCTGGGCCATCGCGTTGACTTTGAATACCACGCCATCGATTTCATAGGCCAAGGCATCACGCCGGGTGCCCATGTCATCGAAATAGGCGCGACACTCAGCCACCCCATGGGCCCGCTTCAATTCCCGGCTGATGGGCAGGCCCCAGCCCTTAAGCGCCTTAAGAATACCGATATGGGTATCCGGCAACTCACCGTCGCTGCGTCCCACGCCATAAGCGCACAATTCCAGTGGACGCCCGGCGGTAATCTTCGGATCGAGCTGGCGCAGGCTGCCGGCGGCAGCATTACGCGGATTGGCGAACGGCTTGCCACCATTTTCCAACTGGCGGGCGTTGAGGGCTTCAAACCCCGTCTTGGGCATGAAAATCTCCCCGCGCACCTCCAGCACCACAGGCCAGCCGGAGCCTTGCAGCTTGAGGGGAATATTGCGCACCGTACGCACATTGGCACTGATGTCCTCGCCGGTGCTGCCGTCACCGCGGGTCGCACCGCGCACCAGTTGACCGTTCTCATACAACAGGCTGACCGCCAGGCCATCGAGCTTCGGCTCGCAGCTGTATTCCACCTCAGCACCGCCGCCGAAGAGATCGCCAGCCGGCAGGTCCAGCCCCTCGCGCACGCGGCGATCAAAATCCACCAGGTCCTGCTCTTCAAAGGCATTGCCGAGGCTGAGCATCGGCACTTCATGCTTCACCTGGCCAAACGCCGCCAGTGCTTCGCCGCCTACTCGCTGCGTCGGCGACTCCGGTGTCACCAGCTCGGGATGCTCGTTTTCCAGGCGTTTGAGTTCGCTGAATAACCGGTCGTATTCGGCATCCGGAACGCTGGGCTCGTCGAGCACGTAATAGCGATAGTTATGCGCATCTATTTCACTGCGCAGCGCGGCTATGCGTTCGGCGGCGGATTGAGCATCGGTCATTGCAAACTCTCGTACAGATGATTATCCGCTTACCGGGCCACGTCCCTGCTATTGACCAAAAACCGAGGTTCAATGCGCAGTTCGTAGCTGAAGCAAGCGGGTGTATTGCAGACATGACAAAGCCTCAAGCCAAGCGCGCGGCTTGCAGCTTGAGGCCTTGTCATGGGGATTTAACGTTTTTGCGTCATCTGCCGACGCTCAAACTCCATGATACGTTGACGATAGTGCTCAATGGTCTGCGCGGTCATCACGCTGCGCTGATCGTCCTTCAGCTCGCCATCAAGTTCCTGGGAAAGCTTGCGGGCAGCGGCAATCATCACGTCAAACGCCTGTTTCGGATAACGCGGCCCCGGCAGCCCGAGGAAAAAGCTCACCGCACGGGTGGTGAACAGATCGATATCGTCCAGATCGAACGTGCCAGGCTTCACCCCGTTGGCCATGGAAAACAACACTTCGCCGTGACCAGTCATGCTTTCATGGCGGTGAAAGATATCCATCTCGCCAAACCGCAAACCGCTTTCCAGGATGCTCTGCAACAGTGCGGGCCCCTTGAAGCCTTCCGGATTGCGGCATTCCACGTTGATCACCAACACTTCTTCGACGGGGCTTTCGCTCCCTTCCGCCGCCTGAGTTTCCGAGTCGCCTTCATCCAGTGGATTTAGCAAGGTCGGTACCGGCTCATCAATCGCAAGGTCGAGGTTGCGCTGGCGGATCTCCGGCTCGAGCCGCTTCTTCCCAACGCCAGGCTTGCCCGCGGGCCGGCTCTTTTCATCGCCACGCGCAGTCCCAGGCTCAACGATGCGCACCGGACCGAGCGTCTCATCTTCGGGATTATCAGCGAATGTGCTGGCAAGCTTCCGGTCGAGCTTGAATTTAAGTGTTCCCTTGCCGCCACGCATACGGCGCCAGCCATCAAACAGAATGCCGGCGATCACAATAATGCCGATGACGATCAGCCACTCCCGCAGACCGATACCCATGAAATCCTTGACCCCTGAAAATGTGATGAAAAACAGGCACATCCGGCCTGCGAAAAAATGGTCGTGACGTTAGCTGAAAGCTCTTGCAAGTCTTTCCAAGAGCTGGAAAGGCCCGATAAATTAACACGCTGTCCCGCTGTTTTGTACCGCCCCCGTTCCACTCTTACGTTCTTTCGACGGAATTGCGAAAGCCGGCGTGCCTACGCCTCCGCCAACGCTACCGCCTCTTCGACGTCCACCGCCACCAACCGCGAGCAGCCGGGCTCGTGCATGGTCACACCCATCAGTTGGTCGGCCATCTCCATGGCAATCTTGTTGTGGGTGATATAGATGAACTGCACCTTCTCCGACATTTCCTTGACCAACCGCGCATAGCGGCCAACGTTGGCGTCGTCCAATGGCGCATCGACTTCGTCAAGCATGCAGAAAGGTGCCGGATTGAGCTGGAAGATGGCAAACACCAACGCCAGCGCGGTCAGCGCCTTCTCACCGCCGGAGAGCAAATGGATGGTGCTGTTTTTCTTGCCCGGCGGGCGCGCCATGATCGCCACCCCTGTATCGAGTAAATCCTCGCCGGTAAGTTCCAGGTACGCAGTGCCGCCACCGAATACCTTAGGAAACAGGGCCTGCAGACCGGCGTTGATCTGGTCGAAGGTTTCCTTGAAACGGTTGCGGGTTTCCTTGTCGATCTTGCGGATCACGTTTTCCAGGGTATCCAGCGCTTCCACCAGATCGGCATCCTGGGCATCCAGGTAGCGCTTGCGCTCGGATTGCTGCTGGTATTCATCAATGGCCGCCAGGTTGATCGCCCCCAGGCGCTGAATACGTCCGGCCAGACGTTCGAGCTCCTCTTCCCAGGCGGCCTCCGAGGCCTCGGCGGTCAAGGTGGCAAGTACGCCGTGCAAGTCGTAGCCGTCCTCCACCAACTGCTCCTGCAGCGCCTTGCGGCGCACGTCGAGGGTCTGCCAGTCGAGACGCTGCTGTTCCAATTGGCCACGCAGCAGTTGCGCCTGCTGCTCGGCCTGGGTGCGGCGCTTTTCGGCATCGCGCAGCTCGCGGTCGGCGTCTTCCAGGGCCAGCCGGGCTCGCTGAAGCTCTTCCTCCACGCCCATGCGTAGCTCGAGCAGCTCTTCTAGCTTCATGCGCAGTTCTTCGAGCGGCGCGGCACCCTCTTCCAGGTTCAGCGACAGTTGCTCTCGGCGCTCCAGCGCCCGCTCAAACTGCAGCTCCAACCGCTCCAGCGCCTGGCGGGTGGAGTCGTGCTGCGCCTTGAGCGAGCCGATACGCACCGCCAACTGATGGGCCTGGTCCTTGTGCTGACGAGCCTCCTGGCGACTGCGTTCGACGCTCTCCCGCAACTGGTCGCGTCCGCTCAACAGTTTTTCGCGCTGGACATTGTCCTGCTCCATCGACTCCAGCGCCGCGTGCAGATGCAGGCGCGCCTCGCCCAGTTGCTCCTGTTCCAGCGCCTGCTGCTCGGCAGCTTCGCTCAATTCTTCATCGAGGCGCTGACGGCGCAGGATCAACTGTTCGACCTTGGCCTGCTGGGCGGACAGCTGAGCCTTCAGCTCGCCCAGGCGGCGGGCTTCATCCTGATGCTGACGACGCAGTTGCTCGCGGCGTTCTTCTTGCTGAAGCTGGTTGTCGCGCAGGTGCTGCAGGCGCTCTTCCAGGGTTTCCAGCGTCGCTTCACGCTCTTCGCGCTCGGCGTACAAGCGCTCCAGCTCCTGCCCGCGGGCCAATACCCCGGACTCGGCTTCGCCGGCACGGCGCACGCGCAGGAAATGTCGGCCAACCCAGTAGCCATCGCGACTGATCAGGCTTTCGCCGTCGCCCAGCTGACTACGACGGGCCAGGGCCTGCTCCAGCGTTTCCACCGGCCGCACCTGACCCAGCCAGGGCGCCAGATCGCTGCGCGACTCGATTTTATCCAGCAGGCTGCCTGGGACACGCGCCGCGCCCGATGAAGGCGTCAATAGCCGCAATTCGCCCTGGGCAAAGCCCGCCAGATCGAGCCCGGCAAAATCATCCAGCAGCACCGCCTGCAGGTCGGCACCGAGCACCGTTTCTACCGCCAACTCCCAGCCAGACTCGACACGCAGGCCTTCGGCCAGGCGCGGACGCTGTTCCAGCTCTTGGCCCCGCAACCACTCGACGGCACCTTTGCCGGGGTCAAGCGCGGCCTGCTGCAAGGCTTCCAGCGAGGCGATCCGGCCATTCAGCCGCTGCAGATCGCCCTGGGCCTGTTGCTGGGCCTGGGTCGCCTGCTGCAATTCACTGCGCAGTCGATCGAGTTGCTCGCCCAGGCTGTGTTCTTCTAGCTGCAGCTCTTCCAGTTGCAGCTCGCTGACGGCCAGTTGCTCGTTGAGCTCGAGGATCGCCGCATCCTCGGGATCAGCGGCCAGCAATGCATGCTCATCGCGCAGGCGCCGTTCGCGTTCGCCCAGACGCTCCAGGCTCTGTTCCAATTGCACAATGCGCGATTGCTGCACTTCGGCGGCGCGGCGCGGCTCGGCGCTGCGCTGACTGAACGCATCCCACTGTTCCTGCCAGGCATGCATGCCGGCTTCGGTCTCTTCCAGCGCGGCGGCGGCCTCTTCAGCCGCGGCGATGCTGCCCTCCTGCTCGGGTTCGAGCATGGCCAGCTCTTCATCCAGGGTGGCGAGCAACGTGCGGTCGTGCCCCAGATGGGACTCGGTTTCCTCGCGCTGGCGCTCCGCTTCACGCAAGTCGTCCTGCATTTGGCGCAGCCGCTGCTGGCCGTGCTGAATGTTCTGCTCGACGCGGGCGATATCACCGCCTACTGAATAGAAACGCCCCTGCACCTGGTTAAACGATTCCGACAGCTCGTGATGGCCGTCGCGCAGGCGTTCGATGCTCGCATCGGCACTGCGCTGTTCGGCCACCAGCGCCTCGAAGGCGACTTCCTGGTCGCCGATGATTCGTTCCCGCTGGCCGGCCTGTTCGTTGAGCGCCTGCCAACGCAAGGCGGCCAGCTGGGCTTTGAGCTGGCGCTCTTCGGCCTTGTACTCCTGATACTTCTCGGCCGCCTGGGCCTGGCGGTGCAAACGGTCGAGCTGACGCTCCAGCTCCTCGCGCAGATCGGTCAGACGCTCCAGGTTCTCGTGGGTGCGGCGAATGCGGTTCTCGGTCTCGCGGCGGCGCTCCTTGTACTTGGAAATGCCGGCGGCTTCCTCGATGAAATTCCGCAGATCCTCAGGCTTGGCCTCGATCAGCTTGGAGATCATGCCCTGCTCGATGATCGAGTAGCTGCGTGGCCCCAAACCGGTGCCCAGGAAGATATCGGTGATATCGCGGCGACGGCACTTCACGCCATTGAGGAAATAGGTGTTCTGGCTGTCGCGGGTCACCCGGCGGCGGATGGAAATTTCCGCGAACGCCGCGTACTCGCCGGTCAGGGTGCCGTCGGAATTGTCGAAGATCAGCTCGATCGACGCCTGGGTCACCGGCTTGCGGGTATTGGAGCCGTTGAAGATGACGTCAGTCATCGACTCGCCACGCAGGTTTTTTGCCGAGCTTTCGCCCATCACCCAGCGCACCGCATCGATGATGTTCGACTTACCGCAACCATTGGGCCCGACCACCGCCGCCATGTTGCTAGGGAAGCTCACGGTGGTGGGGTCGACGAAGGACTTGAAGCCCGCCAGCTTGATGCTCTTCAGGCGCATGGATGCACTCCGCCAGCAATGACCGGCACAACCCCGACGCTCCTTGCGGAACATCGGCGGCCGCAGGTGCCCTGTGGGTTTACGAAGCGGCGTAGCGCATGAGCGCGCACGGCCAGCCGGGCAAGATTATTCGACCCCTTGAACGTCATGGGTTTCCTTCGGTGGACGCGTGTGTTTTTCTCAGGCTCGGGCACGTCGAAAATCGGCCCCAAAAGCCGTCTGCGCGCGGCATACGAAAGGCGCGAAGTGTACCACAGAGCCTCCTTGGCAAAAGCAGACGAACGGCCGCTTCACAGGCAATTGACAGCGCCTCGTCTGTGCGGGCAATCATTGCTGACGAGCACTTTGCGGCCGCTCTACCACGCCCGGTCCGCACACCCAAGCGGCAGAAAAGAGTATGCTCGAAAGCTTTTCAGCCCTCTTGCCCCAGGCGCTCTTCCGTTCATGTCCAGTCGTAGTTCTCTTGCTGTTGCGACGCCTTTCTCACGTCCCGTCGCGGTTCTGATACTGGCCTGCCTGGCCTGTTCATTCGCCGCCAACCACATCGCCGCACGCATCGCCTTCGATGATGGTGCGGGTGTCTTGCTGGCTGTCCTGTGCCGGTCAGGACTGACCCTGCTGGTGCTGATCGGCATTCTGTGCTGGCAGCGCCAACGCCTGCAGCTGCCTGGCGGGACGCGCGGCTGGCAGTTGCTGCTCGGTCTGCTGATTGCGACCCAGAGCCTGACCCTGTACTCGGCAGTCGCCCGCATCCCGGTTGCGTTGGCGTTGCTGGTGGCCAACGTGTTCCCCATTCTGCTGGCGCTGCTTACCTGGGCACTGGGCGGCAGCGCACCGGGACGGCGCACCAGCCTGCTAATGGCGCTGATTCTGTTCGGCCTGGTCCTGGCGCTGGATGTGCCAGCCCGCTTGAGCGCCGAAGCATCACCGAGCAGTGACTGGCTGCTTGGGGTGCTGCTGGCGTTCTGCGCGGCCAGTGCGTTTGCTGGAGCACTCTGGGTCACCGATCACAAGCTGGCCGACGTGCGCGGGGCGCTGCGCAGCATGCTGACCATGTCCGTGGTGTTCACCAGCATGTTGCTGGTCGGGGTCAGCGACCTCATGCCCGGCGCGCTGAGCCTGCCCGCCAGTACCAGCGGCTGGTTGGGGTTGGCCGCGCTGGCGGTGCTGTATGGCACGCCCTTTTCGCTGCTGTTCATCCTGTTCCCCCGCCTGAACATGGCGCAGAACACACCCGTGATGAACATCGAACCCATTGCCAGCCTGATGCTGGGCTGGCTGATTCTTGGCCAGATGCTCGGTGGGCTACAAATGGTCGGTGGTGCCATCGTTCTCAGCGGTATCGTCATGCTCAGCCTGCGCCGGGTGGGCTGAACAACGCGGCTACTGGACGGCATCACCGTCGGGGTCAACACTTGAGCGGCATGGCAGCCAGACCGCCGCTCAAAGGAACCGCCCGATGACCACCTTGCATGACTTGTACACCCGTAACGAATTCATCGATCGCCACCTCGGCCCGCGCGAAGCCGATATCGCGGTCATGCTCGATTCGCTCGGTTTCGACTCCCTGGATGCCCTGACGGACCGCGTCATTCCCACCAGCATCAAGGACACCCTAGGGCTCGAACTGCCAGAAGGCCTGGGTGAAGCCGAAGCCCTCAGCGAGCTCAAGGCCATCGCCGCGCGCAATCAACTTTTCACCAGCTGCATCGGCCAGGGGTACTACGCCACCCACACCCCTACACCGATCCTGCGCAACCTACTGGAGAACCCGGCCTGGTACACCGCCTACACGCCCTACCAGCCGGAGATCTCCCAGGGTCGCCTCGAAGCGCTGCTGAATTTCCAGACGCTGATCATCGACCTCACCGCCCTGCCCATCGCCAACGCCTCGCTGCTCGACGAAGCCACCGCCGCCGCCGAAGCCATGGCCTTCTGCCGGCGCCTCTCAAAGAATAAGGCGAGCCAGGCGTTCTTCGCCTCACAACACTGTCACCCACAAACCCTCGATGTGCTGCGCACCCGCGCCGAGCCCCTGGGTATTGAAGTGGTGATTGGCGATGAGCAGCAACTCGACGATCCGGGACGCTATTTCGGGGCCCTACTGCAATACCCGGCCAGTACAGGCGAACTGTTCGACTACCGCGCCCTGGTAGAGCGCCTGCACGCCGCCCAGGCGTTGGTGGTGGTCGCCGCCGACCTGCTGGCCCTGACCTTGCTCACCCCACCCGGAGAGTTCGGCGCCGACGTGGCCATCGGCAGCGCCCAGCGCTTTGGCGTACCGCTGGGGTTCGGGGGCCCCCACGCCGCCTATTTCGCCACGCGCGAGGCCTTCAAACGCGATATGCCCGGTCGCCTGGTCGGCGTTTCGGTGGATCGTCACGGCCAGCCGGCTTTGCGCCTGGCCATGCAGACCCGCGAGCAGCACATCCGCCGCGAGAAGGCCACCAGCAACATTTGTACGGCCCAGGTGCTGCTGGCCAATATCGCCAGCATGTATGCCGTCTACCACGGCCCCCAAGGCCTGACCCGCATTGCCCTTCGCGTGCATCGGCTGACAGCCATCCTCGCCGCCGGCTTGCGCCAGCTGGGCCTGGACGTACAACAGGAATACGCCTTCGACACCCTGACCCTGGCCAGCGGCGCTCGCACCCGTGACCTGCATGCCAGAGCTCGCGCGGCCGGCATCAACTTGCGCGAAATCAATGACGACCAGATCGGACTGTCCCTGGATGAAACCAGTACGCAGAGTTTGGTCGAGCGCCTATGGGCAATATTTGCCGAAGACCAGAAAACGCTGCCCAATTTCGCCTCCCTGGCTACAGCCACGCCTGATGCGTTGCCGAGCGAATTGCTGCGCACCTCTCGCTTTCTCGAACATCCCGTATTCAACCGCTACCACTCGGAAACCGAGCTGATGCGCTACCTGCGCCGGCTGGCCGATAGGGATCTGGCGCTGGACCGCAGCATGATCCCGCTCGGTTCCTGCACCATGAAACTCAATGCCGCCAGCGAAATGCTGCCCATCAGCTGGCCGGAATTTTCCCAGCTGCACCCCTTCGCTCCGTCCGAGCAGGGTCAGGGTTACCGGCAGCTCACCGACGAACTGGAAGCCATGCTGTGCGCGGTCACCGGTTATGACGCGGTCTCTCTGCAGCCCAACGCCGGCTCGCAAGGCGAATACGCCGGGCTGCTGGCCATCCGCGCTTACCATCGCAGCCGCGGCGAAGGACAGCGCGACCTGTGCCTGATTCCCGCGTCGGCCCACGGCACCAACCCGGCCACCGCCAGCATGGCCGGCATGCGCGTGGTGGTGGTGGCCTGCGATGCCCAGGGCAATGTGGACATCGAGGACCTGCGCGCCAAGGCCGAAGCCCATCCAGACCAACTGGCGGCACTGATGATTACCTACCCGTCTACCCACGGCGTCTTCGAGGAAGGCATCGGCGAAATCTGCCGGATCATTCACGAGCATGGCGGCCAGGTATATATCGACGGCGCCAACCTGAACGCCATGGTCGGCCTCTGCGCGCCGGGGCGCTTCGGCGGCGATGTCTCGCACCTCAACCTGCACAAGACCTTCTGTATTCCCCACGGCGGCGGCGGCCCGGGTGTCGGGCCGGTCGCCGTCAAGTCGCACCTGGCGCCGTTCCTGCCCGGACACGCTCATTTGGAGCGCCAGGAAGGCGCGGTCAGCGCGGCGCCCTACGGCAGCGCCAGCATTCTGCCGATCTCCTGGATGTACCTGAAAATGATGGGCGGCGCTGGCCTCACGCGGGCCTCGCAGTTGGCGATCCTCAATGCCAACTACATTGCCCGACGCCTGGAAGCGCACTATCCGATTCTCTACAGCGGCAGCCACGGACTGGTTGCCCACGAGTGCATTCTCGACCTGCGCCCTCTCAAGGACAGCAGCGGCATCAGCGTCGATGATGTGGCCAAGCGGCTGGTCGACTTCGGCTTCCACGCGCCCACCATGTCCTTCCCCGTGGCCGGCACACTGATGATCGAACCCACCGAAAGCGAATCCAAGGAAGAGGTGGACCGTTTCTGCGCTGCCATGATCCACATCCGCCAGGAAATCAAGGCGGTGGAAAAAGGCGACCTGGACCCCGAGGATAACCCCCTGAAAAACGCCCCTCACACCGCGGCTGAACTGGTCGGTGACTGGACGCACTTCTACAGCCGTGAACAGGCCGTGTACCCCGTATCCAGCCTCGTAAACAGCAAATACTGGCCGCCGGTCGGGCGCATCGACAATGCTTATGGCGATCGCAACCTGGTGTGCGCCTGCCCGCCCATGGAGGCTTATGAGGACTAAAAACTCTGAGCTCGGCAAGCGTCCAGGGGGAAGCTGGCATTCCCTGGCCTGGCCAACTGTACTGAGCTGAGATCTACATTGAACGTTATCTTCGGAGTGTCACATGTCCCTCAGCGTTCTCGATCTGTTCAAGATCGGCATCGGCCCCTCCAGCTCTCATACCGTGGGGCCGATGCGAGCCGCCGCACGCTTTGCCGAGGGACTTCGACGCACGGCACTGCTGGACGCCACCGCCAGCATCAAGGTCGAGCTGTACGGTTCACTGGGCGCAACGGGCAAGGGGCATGGCAGCGACAAGGCGGTGTTGCTCGGGCTCGAGGGCGAGCAGCCGGAACAAGTGGATATCGCCAGCCTCCCGGCCCGCCTGGCGACCATCCGCGAGCGCGGCGAACTGCGATTGGCGGGCCAGAAAAGCATCCCCTTTGTCGAAAAGGACCACCTGGCGTTTATCCGCAAACCGCTGCCGTACCACCCCAACGGGATGATCTTCCGGGCCTTCGACCTGTTCGGCATGCAACTGTGCAGCCAGGAATATTATTCGGTCGGCGGCGGTTTCGTGGTGGACGAGCAGGCAGCCGGCGCCAACCGAATCGTCGAAGACCAGACGCTCTTGCCCTACCCCTTCCACAGCGGCCAGGAACTGCTCGCCCTGTGCGTTGAGCATGAGCTGTCCATCAGCGAGCTGATGCTCGCCAACGAAGGCGCCTGGCGCGCGGAGGCCGACACCCGCCGCGCGCTGCTGGAGATCTGGCAGATCATGCAGGACTGCGTGGCCGCCGGTTGTCGCCATGAAGGCATCATGCCCGGCGGCCTCAAGGTGCGTCGCCGCGCCGCCGGGCTGTATCGCCAGCTGAGTGAAAATCCCGAAGCCAACTTGCGCGACAGCCTCAATGTGCTCGACTGGGTCAACCTCTACGCGCTGGCGGTCAATGAAGAAAACGCAAGCGGCGGGCGGGTGGTCACCGCGCCCACCAATGGCGCCGCCGGGATCATTCCGGCTGTGTTGCATTACTACCGACGCTTCATTCCCGGCGCCGATGAAGACGGCGTGGTGCGCTTTCTGCTCACGGCCGCCGCCATCGGCATTCTTTACAAGGAAAACGCGTCGATATCCGGCGCCGAAGTCGGCTGTCAGGGCGAAGTCGGCGTGGCCTGCTCGATGGCCGCCGGCGCGCTCTGCGAAGTGCTTGGTGGCACCGTACAGCAAGTGGAGAACGCCGCTGAAATCGGCATGGAGCACAACCTGGGCCTGACCTGCGACCCGGTCGGTGGGCTGGTGCAGATTCCGTGCATCGAGCGCAACGCCATGGGCGCGGTCAAGGCGATCAACGCCGCGCGCATGGCCTTGCGCGGCGACGGCCAGCATTCCATCTCGCTGGACAAGGTGATTCGCACCATGCGCCAGACCGGTGCCGACATGAAAAGCAAATACAAGGAAACCTCTCGCGGCGGACTGGCGGTGAACATCATCGAATGCTGAAAGCAGCGGCAAGCTTCAGCGACAGCTAAATCCACTTGTCCAAATCACCCACTGTTCGCTGCCTCTGTTTGCGGCTTGGCGCTTGCAACTTCTAGCTACCGAAGGAGAACCCTATGACCACCGAAGCCTTGGCAAAAACCCCGTTACACGCCCTGCACCAGGAACGTGGTGCCCGCTTGGTGCCATTCGCAGGCTACGAGATGCCGCTGCACTACTCGCTGGGTATTCTCAAGGAGCACCTGCACACCCGTGAGCAGGCTGGCCTGTTCGATGTTTCGCACATGGGCCAGATTCTGTTGCATGGCAGTGCGGCGGCGAGCGCCTTGGAAAGCCTGGTGCCGGTGGACATTATCGACTTGCCTGTAGGCCAGCAGCGCTATGCCCTGTTCACTGACGAACAGGGCGGCATCCTCGACGACCTGATGGTTGCCAAGCTCGCTGAAGACCGGCTGTTACTGGTGGTCAACGCCGCCTGCAAGGCGCACGACCTGCAGCACCTGCAGCAGCATCTCGGCACCCTGTGCGGCATCGAGCCGCTGTTCGAAGAGCGCGCACTGCTTGCCTTGCAGGGGCCGCAGGCCGCCGCCGTGCTCGCCCGCCTGGCCCCCCAGGTGGCGCAAATGACGTTTATGCAAATTGCGCCCGTCGAACTGCTCGGTTGCGAGTGCCTGGCCAGCCGTTCCGGCTATACCGGCGAGGACGGGTTCGAAATCTCCGTGCCCGCCAGCCACGCCGACGCCCTTGCCCGCCATCTGCTCAGCGAAAAAGAAGTCCAACCCATCGGCCTTGGCGCCCGCGACTCGCTGCGCCTGGAAGCCGGGCTGTGCCTGTACGGCCACGACATGAACACCAGCACCACGCCGGCCGAAGCCGGCCTGCTCTGGGCCATTTCCAAAGTACGCCGTGCCGAGGGTGACCGCGCTGGTGGCTTTCCAGGTGCCGAGCGTATTTTCGCCCAGCAGCGCGACGGCGTGGCCCGCAAACGCGTTGGTTTGCTACCCCAGGAGCGCATCCCGGTTCGAGAAGGCGCCGACCTGCTGGACGCCAACGACACAGTGATCGGCCAGGTTACCAGCGGTGGTTTTGCGCCCAGCCTGGGCGCTCCGGTGGCTATGGGGTATGTGGACAGCGACCAGGCAACGCTGGGAACTCAGCTCTGGGCACGGGTGCGCGACAAACGTGTGGCGGTTACGGTGGCCAAGATGCCGTTCGTGCCGCAACGCTATTACCGCGGCTAATGCCGGGTGGGCCTTGTCTCACGCTGTGCTTGCGTGCTGGGCGCAGCCCCGTGCCGGCGCCAGACATGCCGCGCGCCTTCCAGCACCAGCACCAGCACGGCCGCCCAGATGGGGATATACGTAAGCCATTCGTTGCTCTGAATCCGCTCACCGATCAACAGCGAAACCAGCACCAGCAGCACGGGCTCGACATAACCCAGCAACCCGAACAAGCCCAGTGGCAATAGGCGACTGGCCATCAGATAGCTGATCAAGGCCCAGGCACTGATCATACCCATCAAGGGCACCAGGCCGAACAGACGGGGTTGCTCGCTGAAATGCACCACCATTTCGCCACCCGCCCAGGCAAACCAGAGCGCCACCGGCACCATCAGGATCATTTCGAACCACATGCCGCCCAAGCCATCGGTGCCCATCTTGCGGCGCAAGGCAAAATAGCCAGGATAGCCCAGCGCTACCAACCAAGTCTCCCAGGCCAGGCCGCCAACCACCAGTATCTGATTGGCTACGCCGCATACCGCCAGTAGCGTTGCCAGCTGCTGCAGCCGGCTCAGTCGCTCGTTGAACAGTAAGCGGCCCACCAGGATCATGCTCAGCGGCAAAAGAAAATAACCCAGCGAGACATTCAGGCCGCGCCCCTGCAGGGGTGCCCAGAGGAACAGCCAGAGTTGCACGCCGAACAGGAAGGCGCACAGCACCATGCCAGGCACCAACCAGGGCGCGGCGCGAACGCGCCGCGTCAACTCGGCCACCGCGGACCATCCGCCGGTCAGGCTGATGAACAGCATCAAGCAAGGCAACGTGAGGATGACCCGCCAGCCGAAAATCTCGGTCCCGCTCAGCGGAACCAACAGGGTCGACAGGTAATACAGAGCGGCAAACAGCACCGAAGCCATGACCGAAAGCACTACGCCTTTGGACACTTCAAACCTCACCGACCAGAAAAGGGGCGCTAGTGTGCGATCCCGACCTTGCAAATGCCACTGGAATAAACCGGCGCCGCGTGTGCCCTTTCGATGGCGTCGCGGCTACCGTCTTTTCTCTCAACGAAACAGCCAGCGCAGGATGGACAACCGTTGTTGTCCATCCTGCATCGTTTTCAGCGCCCGGCGCGAGCCTTGAGCAACGCCTCAAGCTTTTCCTGGTCCCGGGCGAACTGGCGAATCCCTTCAGCCAATTTTTCCGTCGCCATGGCGTCTTCGTTCAAGGCCCAGCGGAACGCGGCTTCATCCAGAGACTGGCGTGGCTCGGCGGCGGCACCTGGTTGCAGGCGACGCTCCAGCGTCTGCGTATCCTCAGACAGCTGCTGCAGCAACTCGGGGCTGATGGTCAGGCGGTCGCAGCCTGCCAGTTGTTCGATCTGCCCTTGGTTGCGAAAGCTCGCGCCCATGACCACGGTCGCGTAACCGTTGGCTTTGTAATAGTTGTAGATACGCGTCACCGAACGCACGCCAGGGTCTTCTGCGCCGGTAAAATCTCGCCCTTCGGCTTTTTTGTACCAGTCGTAGATACGCCCCACGAAAGGTGAAATCAGAAATACACCGGCGTCCGCACAGGCCACGGCCTGGGCAAATGAGAACAGCAGTGTCAGGTTGGTCTGGATGCCGGCCTTTTCCAGTAGCTCGGCGGCACGAATGCCTTCCCAGGTGGCGGCGACCTTGATCAGCACCCGCTCACGGCCGATGCCCGCCTGCTTATACAGATCGATGAGTCGTTCGGCACGACGCAGGGTCGCCTGGGTATCAAAAGATAGTCGGGCATCCACTTCGGTGGAAATCCGTCCGGGAATGATCTTGAGGATTTCCTGCCCCACGGCTACGGCGAAGCGGTCGCAGGCCAGGGTCAAGTCGCCGCCGCTGGCTGCGATCGATTGATCGAGCAACGCGGCATAACCGGGCATGGCGGCGGCCTTGAGCAGCAGCGACGGATTGGTGGTGGCATCCACGGGTTTAAGGCGAGCAATCGCCTCCAGATCGCCCGAGTCGGCGACAACGGTAGTGATGGCTTTGAGCTGTTCCAGCTTGGAAGACATGGGCGGTACCTGATATGCAGATCTAAAGAGTCATTCCCTGACACGGTAATGGATGAGAGATTCTCATCGCTCCCGTTTTTTCGCCGTAGCGAAGGGCACAAGCCTTTGGAGCATATCAGCAAGTTGATGACCGGAGATCACCGGCCCTGCATTACCGCTAAGGCCGACTTAACTCAGCGCCCGGCCAGCATCTCAATGGCCTGATCGAGCACCGCCAGCGGCTCAGGCGCCTTGTGTACGTCCACTGACAACAGTTGGCGGAAGCGCCGGGCACCCGGGAAGCCCTGACCCAGGCCGAGCACATGACGGGTGATGTGATGCATCACGCCGCCTTCGGCCAGGTGACGCTCGATATACGGACGCATGCGCGCCAGCGTTTCAGCGCGACTGATCGACGGCGCCTCGCTACCAAAAAGCTCTGCATCCACCTGGGCCAGCAAATAAGGGTTGTGGTAGGCCTCGCGGCCGAGCATGACACCATCGAAGGTCTGCAGATGGGTTCGGCATTCATCCAGGGTCTTGATCCCGCCGTTGAGGATGATTTCCAGGTCCGGAAAATCGCGTTTCAGCTGCGCGGCGACGTCATAACGCAGCGGCGGGATTTCGCGATTGGCCTTGGGCGACAGGCCTTCGAGAATGGCGATGCGCGCATGCACGGTGAAACTGCGGCAACCCGCCTCGCGCACCTGGCCGATGAAATCGCACAACTCGGCGTAACTGTCACGGCCATTGATGCCGATCCGGTGCTTGACCGTCACCTCGATGCCGACCGCATCGCGCATCGCCTTGACGCACTCAGCCACTAGCGCCGGATGGCCCATCAGGCAGGCGCCAATCATGTTGTTCTGCACGCGGTCGCTGGGGCAGCCAACGTTCAGGTTCACCTCATCGTACCCGGCGGCCTCGGCCATTTTCGCGCAGGCGGCCAGCTCGTCCGGCCGACTGCCGCCCAGCTGCAGCGCCAGTGGATGCTCGCACTCATCATGGCGCAAAAAGCGCTCGGGATGATCGCCATGCAGCAACGCTCCGGTGGTAACCATCTCGGTGTAGAGCAAGGCGTGGCGGGACAACTGGCGCAGGAAGAATCGGCAATGGCGATCCGTCCAATCCATCATCGGAGCGACGGAGAAGCGCCGCGACACTGAGGGAAGCGTTGTGGTGGAGGTCGAAACGGGTTCAGCGTGCATTGGTTAACGTCTGGTGTGGAATTGCCGGGCGGCGATTCTAACAGGAAGCCAGAGACGCGATCGAACACACCCCGTGACCGGCCACGGCAGGCCGGCCCAGGACCCGTCAGCCCTGTCGCCTCAATAGCTTTTATAGGGCAGGAATTTGCCGGAGAGCACCACATTGACCCGATCGCCCTTGGGGTCTTCCTCGCGCTGGATGTCCATGGAGAAATCAATGGCGCTCATGATGCCGTCGCCGAATTCTTCATGGATCAGCTCCTTGAGGGTGCTGCCGTAGACGCTGACGATCTCATGCCAGCGATAGATCAACGGATCCGTAGGGACGCCAACCGCCCCTTTATTGGGCACGATCTGCAGCCAGGCCACAGCCTCGTCGGAAAGGCCAAACAGATTGCCCACGGCTTCCGCCTGGGCCTTGTCAAACGTCATCTGGCCCAGGCAGGCAGCGGTGGTCCATTCCTTGGACAAACCGAGCGTTTCCGCAACCTGGCGCCATTTCAGGCCTTTGCTGACCTTGGCGGCCAGAATCATCTTGGTGACGTCTTCACGACTGGAAATCATGCCTGTCTTCCTCTGTGGGTTGAACACCGAATGTGCTTGAAGGGATCAGCAACGGTACGGGAGACCATAGCCGTCCCGTACGAAGCAAAAATTGATCCCAAGCAACTCGCAGTCCCAGAAAGACAGTTTTAAAGCAGCCGATCGACGTTGTCGCGTTACAGCAGCTCTTCGCGCAGCTGCGCTGGCGACTTGATCGACAGCAGGCCCGGCGCCACGTCGAAGGCGGTCTTGGCGCCGAACTGGCCCTGCTGATTCAGGCGGTAAGCTGCACGCGCGTAGGCCACCAGAACACTGGCGGTGAACTCGGGGTTGCTTTCCAGCTGCAGCGAATACTCGACCACTTGCGCGTGAGCCTCGCTGGTGTTGCCACTACGGATCACGAAACCGCCATGGGGCATGCGGTTGTGCTCAGTGCGCAGGGTTTCTTCATCGATGAAATTTACGCGGGTATCGTAATCGGCGAAGTAATGCGGCATGCCGACAATCGCCTGCTCCACCACGGCGGCATCGGCGCCCTCTTCCAGCACGACATAACATTCACGGGTGTGTTTTTCGCGGGTGGACAGCTCGGGACGCGCGCCGCTGCGTACCCGCTCGATCGCATCGGGCGAAGGCAGGGTGTACTGCACGCCGGCCTTGACGCCCGGCACCCGGCGCACGGCATCGGAATGCCCCTGGCTCAGGCCCTTGCCCCAGAAGGTGTAGGTCACGCCATCGGGCAGCAGCGCTTCGCCATACAGGCGGTTGATGGAGAACATGCCCGGGTCCCAGCCAATGGAGATCAGTGCCGTCTTGCCATGGGCCTGGGCCGGAGCGTCCACCGCTGCGAAATACTCGGGAATGCGTGCATGGGTGTCGAAGCTGTCCACGGTATTGAACAGCGCGGCCAGGGCTGGGCCCTGCTCGGGCAGGTCGTCCTTGGAGCCACCGCAGAGGATCAGCACGTCGATGGTCTGCTGAAACTCTTCCAGCGATGCCATGGCATGCACCGGTGTTTGCGCGAACAGCGGCTTCAGGTCAGCCGGCGCGCGGCGGGTGAAAATGCCTGCCAGCGTCATGTCCGGATTTTTCGCGATAGCGGCCTCGACGCCGCGCCCCAGGTTGCCGTATCCGACGATACCGATGCGAATCTGCTTGCCCATAAATCCCCGTTCTTCATTCACCAAAAAAATCCGCCGCAGTAGCCACATGGGCTGAGCGCGACGGCGCGAAACTCTACACCATCCCGCGTCTGATGATGCACCCGCTGCGCTCAACGCGCTGTTTTTCGGCCCGGTTTCGTCGTGCGTTTTGCAGCGCCAGCGGTGCGCTTTTTCTTCCACGGGACCTTGCCCTGCCCTGTAGCAAGCGCCGGCCCGCTGATGGTCAGGCGCAAACCGAGACAGCGCTGCACATGCTTGCTCATCCACGTCGATTGCTTGGCGACGAACTCGTCCAGACTCATTTCGCCGCTTTGCACCATGTCCAACGCCTGCTCCCAGATCGCCGTGGTGCCGGGATCGGCAATGGCGCGCGGCACCGCGTCGATCAGGCTGAACGCCGCCGGACTTGCCGCCAGGGCCTTGCCTTGCTTGGTGAGATAACCCCGGTCCAGCAAGCCCTGAATGATTCCGGCGCGCGTCGCTTCGGTGCCGATGCCAGTGGTGTCCTTGAGTTTCTGCTTGAGCAGAGGATCGTCCACCAGCTTGGCGACGTTTTTCATCGCCTTGATCAGGTCACCCTCGGTGAAAGGCTTCGGCGGCTGTGTCCACAGGTCCTTCAACGTGACCTCCGCCACCACACAGTCCTGCCCTTGGGCCAGCGCCGGCAAGGGTTGCGGTTGCACCGCCTCGCGGCCCTTGGCAGGCGCCAACGCCTCGGGCAAGGCACGCTTCCAACCCGGCTCGATGATCTGTTTGCCCACGGCACGCAACGCCTCCCCGGCGCAGTCGAAATCCGCCTGGGTACGGTCGTATTCATGGTAGGGCAGAAACTGCGCCAGGTAACGCGCGCGAATCAAGGTGTAGACAGCTCGCTGCCGGCCCTGCAGCCGTTCCAGCCCCGCTGCGGCGGCGGTCGGAATGATGCCGTGGTGGGCGCTGACCTTGGCATCGTTCCAGGCCCGCGAACGGCGCTGCGGCTCGAGATACGTCTGCAACGCAGCCAGCCCCGGATCGGCACGCCCCAAGGCCGCCAGGATGGCCGGCGCTTCGCCATGCTGGCTGAGCGGCAGGTAACCGCAATCGCTGCGCGGATAGGTAATCAGCTTGTGGGTTTCGTAGAGGGCCTGGGCGATATCCAGGGTTTCCTGAGCGCCGAGTCCCAGCTTCTTGGAGCAGACCTCCTGCAACGTGCCCAGATCGAACGGCAACGGCGGCGCTTCGCGCACGCGCTCGGTGCGCAGTTTCGTCACCCGGGCGTGGGTGGAATTGCTCATCGCGTTCGCGGCATCCTGCGCCAGCGCCTGATTCAGGCAGCGACCTTGATCGTCGCAGGCCTCTTCCGGCGCTCGCCACTGGGCGGTAAAGGCACACCCCTCGGCCAGCAGCGAGACGTCAATGGCCCAGAACGGCACCGGCACGAAGTCTGCGATGCTGCGATCTCGATCCACCACCAGGCGCAGCGTCGGCGTCTGTACTCGCCCCACCGGCAACACGCCCTGATAGCCGGACTGGCGACCCAGCAGCGTAAACAGCCGACTCATGTTCATGCCGATCAACCAGTCGGCACGCGAACGCCCCAACGCGGCATGGTAAAGGCTGAAGGTATCGGCCCCCGGCTTGAGCGAGGCCAGCGCCTTGCGGATCGACGCCTCGTCCAGCGCCGACAGCCACAGCCGCTGGATCGGCCCGCGATAATGGCAATGCTCCACCAGCTCGCGGGCAATCATTTCACCTTCGCGGTCCGCATCGGTGGCAATCACCAGCTCACGCGCTTCGCCCAGCAGACGCTTGACCGCCTTGAATTGACTGGCCGTCCTGGGTTTGACCTGCATCTTCCACTGCGCCGGGATGATCGGCAGATCAGCCAGCACCCAACGTTTGTAACGCGCGTCATAGGCGTCCGGCGGCGCGGTTTCCAGTAAATGGCCAATGCACCAGGTCACCGTGACATTGGCACCCAGCCAGCACCCGTCGCCTCGCCGGCTGGCACCGAGCGCCTTGGCAATGTCCTTGGCCTGGGAGGGTTTTTCACACAAAAAGAGCCGCATAGCCGCCATCTTGGATTGTTGCGAGGGCCACAGGATGCTCAGAGGGAGGCGTTGAAGCAAGGACTTTATCTGGATGGATATACAGCAATACGCCCTGCCGACGACCCCGTTGCCACTCGCTGTCTGCGCCGCACCTACTGACAGAGCATTGCAGCGTGCGTGACCGGCGAGGATCATGCGCCCACGTACCACACGCAGGCCCGCACCATGACATCCGAATGCCGCTTTCTAGAAGACCTGATCCATCAAGACATCCCGCTGACCCGTGCCATGGACCTCAAGGTTCGCAGTTGGGACGGTAATGAACTGCAACTGGCCATGCCACTGGCCGCCAACAGCAACCACAAGGGCACCATGTTCGGGGGCAGCCTCTACAGCCTCAGCGTGCTCGCCGGCTGGGGCTGGCTGACGTTGCGCCTGCGTGAAAGCGACCTGGAGCCGGGGCACATCGTCATCAAGGGCGGGCATATTGAATACCCACTGCCGGTGGCAGAGGATTCAGTGGCCATCTGCGCCGCCCCCGCCGATGACGTCTGGGATAAGTTCGTCGCCCAGTACCGCCGCCGCGGCTTGGCTCGGCTGTACCTGGACATCCGCATTCCTGCCGCTGGTGGCGCCGACGCCGTGCGGCTACACGGCGAGTATGTACTGCAACGCGCAACTAGCGGCGAGTAAGCCGCTGCGCGTCCCCCTCTGGCTGGTTGGCGGGCGGAGCTTCCATCGGCAGCCCGCCGACTCTGACCTCGGGCAATCGCCCACCGCTGAATTCCACGCGGCGAATCGGAAAGGCAAAGCGCACGCCCATTTCCTTGAGCCCGTCGATCAGGCCCAGATTGATCTCCTGCTGGATATCCATGTACCGGTTGTAGTCGGCCGTCTGCATGATGTAGACCACCTCGTAAGTCATCCGGCTTTCATCGAAGGCAAGAAGATGGGCGCGATCAAATTTCACCTCATCCAGAGCGTCGATGATGCGCTTTACCAGTTGGCCAACCTGACGCGCCTTATCGCTCGACGTGTCGTAGGCGATGCCGAACGTGAAGACGATGCGGCGGGTATTCATGCGCTTATAGTTGTGCACGACTTGCCCGAGCAAATCAGCGTTCGAGCAGACCACTTGCTCGCCGCTCAACGCGCGAATGCGGGTGCTTTTCAGCCCGATGTGCTCAATGGTGCCGGACACCGACCCAAACACCACGAAATCGCCGATCTCGAAAGGCTTGTCGATACCGATGGACAACGAGGCGAACACATCGCTTAGCAGTGTCTGCACAGCCAATGCGATGGCGATGCCGCCCACACCAAGACTGGCCACCAGAGCGGTAATGTTGACGCCTAGATTGGCCAGGATGGACAGCAGCATCATGGTCCACACGACCAGGCGCACCATGATGCCGATGAGGGTGGTCGTCACCGGATTGCGCGCGGTGCCATCGCGCGTCAGGCTGTCCATCCACAGGCGCACGCCGACATCCGCCCAAAGCGCAATCTGAAACGCCAGGGCAATGAACCAGCCGTGGGACATCATGGCTTGCCAGCGCTCCGGCAGCTCCACCACTTTCAGGCCGATCAACAACGAGAAGGCGAACAGCAGCAAGTGGCTGGTACGCGCCAGCATCTGCGCCGCGATGGCCGTCAACCGGCCATTGGATTTCCCGGCACGCTCTTGCAGCCGCTTCGTGACAAAGGACAGTACAACGCGCAGCACCCCGTAACTGGTCAGCGTAACGGCCAGTACCAGGGCGACCCGAATCCACAAGGATTCGTCCAGCACTACATCCCAATTCATTATTTGAGCCTCTCCCGAAAAAACGCCAAATGCCGGCCTGCTCCGGCAACGGCCGGACGCGCAAACACAGTTTTTCGGGTCCCCTCAGGTCGATAAGTTCAATAACCGGGAGGCCAAGACCCGGCATAAGGTCCGTCGAGTGGTCGCGCGCTCCGTGATGACCTTATCGCCCGAACCCCTTTCTAGACCGGTTCTTATTGCTTCTTCAGACAGCATTAACGCGTTCGTTAATCGCACAAAAAGACATCAACCGAGTTGAATCCGCTCACTTGACCTCCCAGACTGCCCGCCCCGCAACGGCACCCTCGCAACGCGCAGGTTGGCCTGACCGAGGCGCCATGCTGAAACGCCGCAAGCAACACTAAAACTCCTATAACAGCCAACACCCTCCCCCTCTGCAAACGCCTATCCGCAAGCGCGGCGGGGAGCTTTTCACCTTGAAAAAAGGAAGCAATAAGAATGAAAGCATCGCTTTACTTCATTCCCAGCACGCTTGCCATTGCCGTCATGGCCTCCAGCCTCTCGGTTGGCGTCCAGGCCGCAGGCTTCATCGAAGATGCCAAGGTCAACCTGGGCATGCGTAATTATTACTTCAACCGCAACTACCTCGAGCACCCTCGTACGGACCAAGACCGGGCCGAGGCGTGGACGCAGAGCTTCATCCTCGACGCCCGCTCAGGCTTTACCGAAGGCCCCGTCGGCTTCGGTATTGATGTGCTGGGTTTGTACGCAGTCAAACTCGACGGCGGTCGCGGCACCGCCAGCGGTAGCGATTTGCTGCCGATACAGGATGACGGCCGTGCTGCTGATGACTTCGGCCGCCTCGCAGTGGCCGCCAAGGCGAAGTTTTCCAATACAGAGCTGAAGGTTGGTGAGTGGGCTGCTGCACTGCCCGTGCTGTGGGCTGACGATGGTCGTTCGCTGACACAAACCTTCAAAGGTGGCCAGCTCACGTCCCGGGAAATCGCTGGCCTGAGCCTGTACGGTGGCCGTTTCAACGGCAACAGCCAGCGCAACGACGCCAGCATGGAGCGCTTGTCCTACAGCGGCGTCGCCAGCAGCGCCTTCAACTTCGCGGGTGGTGAGTACCGCTTCAACGACAACAACACCCTGGTCGGTGTCTGGCACGCTCGCCTGGAAGACGTCTACAAGCAGAGCTACGTACAACTCACCCATAGGCAACCGATCGGTCATTGGGTACTGGGCGCCAATCTCGGCTACGTCAACGGCCAGGAAGAAGGTGCTGCCAAGGCCGGCGATCTGGACAACAAGGTCTACCAAGGCAGCTTCTCGGCCCAAACCGGCAACAACCGTTTCACCCTCGCCTACCAGAAGCTCAGCGGCGACACCAAGTTCATGCGTATCGATGGCTCCAGCGGCCGCACCCTGGTCAACGACAGCTTCACCAACGATTACGGCAACCCCAACGAGCGCTCCTGGCAGATTCGCCACGACTACAATTTCGCGGGCATGGGCATACCCGGCCTGACCCTGATGAACCGCTACATCAGCGGCGACAGCATCCATACCGCAGCAGGCCGCAAGGACGCTGAAGAGTGGGGCCGTGAATCCGAGCTGGCCTACACCCTCCAAGAAGGTGCGCTAAAACACCTCAGCGTACGCTGGCGTAACTCCGACGTGCGTCGCGATAGCGGTGTGGGCCCAGGCTTCGACCTGCATGAAAACCGTTTGATCGTTCACTACCCGCTGTCGATTTTGTAAGGCGGTCAGCGGTTCCTTGGCGTTTGATTCCTTTACGCAGGGTTGGCTGCGCGACGGGCTTTTTCCTCACGGAAGACCACATCGTCAGGTGCTGATAGAGCAAAGGCGGTGCGGTACGGCCCGGCGTATGGGAAAACAAAACACCAGGCATAAAAAACCCAGTCACCGCCAGGTGCCTGGGTTTTTTGGATTTTTCGGTCAGCAAAAGGCGCTCGAGCAATCACGGGGATAGCGGCCTTACCATGAGGAGCGCGACTGCGACCAGGATCGCAGCCGCCGTTACGTCGATGTCGAGGCCGTTGTCGCCGCCAGCTGGTCTTGGCGAACGCTGCGTCGTGCTTTGGCCTCGAAAAAAACGTCCAGCGCAGCTGGGAAACCGGGGCGTGCCACGCATTCGACAAACGCCTCCCGCTCGGCCTCCAACTGACGGTCGAGGGAGTTATCGAATGAAGTCCGCAGAAGCCGCTTGAGGTGCGCTAGCGCAAACGGGTCACGCGCCTGGAGGCGCTCCACCATGTTCCACGTTGCCTGCGTCAACTGCGCAGCGGGGACGACGCGAGTGAGCAAACCCAGCTTCAGTGCCTCCTGAGCATCGAATTGTTCGCTGAGCATTGCGATCTCGATCGATTTGCGCACCCCTACCAGCCGCGGCAGCGCCCACGACGCGCCGCCGTCACAGGATGTCGCAATGTCGCTATAGGCGAAATTGAAGCGCGTGCCTTCGGCGGCTATCGCGAGATCCGCGACCATCATCAGACTGAGGCCGGCACCCGCAACCGCACCGTGCACGCTTGCCACAACCGGGAACGGCATGGCATCCAAGAGGCGGATGCTCTGGTGCAACGGCGTGAGTATGCGCTTGGCGGCATCGAGACCCTGCTTTCTCAGCTCGTGAAGGTCGCCCCCAGCCATGAATGCGCGCCCTTCACCACTCAGAAGCACGACACGGGCGTCAGGATCGTTCGTGACCTGCAGGCAGGCCTCTAACAGGGCTTCAGCCGTTTCGGCATTCAGTGCGTTGAGCACCTCGGGCCGCGCGAAGCGGATGTGGGCGACATGGCCATTACGCTCAAGCAAAACGGGAGAACGGGGCATGTTCCGGGTCACCGAACCAAGGAGGCCCTTTTGGGCCTCGGTTAAGACAGGTAGGAGCGGCCGCTCAGGGCAAACCGCCTGATCATTTCGGACGCAGATCAACCGTGACGATTTCGCGGCGCTCGGCCATGCTCGCCGGCACCTGGTCCTCGTCGGTGAAGAACTGCTCGTACCATTCGCGCAGCTGGTACACCGGGCCGTCGTTCTCGGCCAGGACCGGCTTGTCGATACGGATCTTGTTCTTCCAGATCACCACGTCCTGGTAGAACGAGTTGCGGTTGCCGGTGACGTATTGCTTGGCGACCTCGCGGGTCTGCTCCTCGGTCATGCCTTCCACTCGCTTGACCATGCAGCCGAAGCGCAGCACGAAGCTATTGGGCGAGATCGGCACGTGGCTGTTGAGCAGAATGGCATGCACCTCGACGCCGCCGAAGGTGGAGCTGAGGCGGGTGAAATGCGTCGCCGGGCCGTAATAGGCCGAGTCCGCAGACAGGCCGCCGCCCAGGCGCTCGGAGTCCCCGCGGAAGATCTGATGGCCGATATGGCCTTCGAAGATGTTGGTGAAATAGGTGGTCGGCGTGCCATGCACGGGCCCGAAGTGCTGCGCATCGGCCAGGTTGTCTACCAACTCGCGCGGGTTGGTCTCGATCACCATGGTGTCGATGTTCCACTCATGGATCCACTCGTCGCTGTCCATTTCCGGCAGATGAGGAATCACCACGCCTTCGCGCGGGGGCCTGCCTTCAGGATTGTTCCAGACGAACACCAGCCCGTTCTCGATACAGGTCAGCCAGCTGCGCGTCTTGGCTTTCGGCGGTATCCGCTTGCAATAGGGAATGTCGACGCACTTGCCACTGGCATCGTACTTCCAGTGGTGGAACGGACAGACGATGCGGTCGCCCTCCACGGTGCCATGGGAAAGGTCGGCCCCCATGTGCGGGCAGTAGGCATCAAGTACGTGGATATCGCCCTTGGTGTCGGCGAAAGCCACCAGGCGGGTGCCGAAGGCCTCCAAGGTGTGCGGTTTACCGTCACGGTATTCTTCAACCGCCCCCAAACAGTGCCATCCACGGGCATAGCGGTAGGGTTTGAGCGTGTCTTCGACACTGATTTCTACGAGTTTCGTCATCATTATTATCCTCTAATGAAACCCAGTGACTGTCAGGTACTGCTGGCCCGCATCTTCGAGCACAGCAGCTCGCCATTCATCCTCCGCATGGACTAGGCCAAAGGTCATAACGCCATACCGCTCAGTTGCACACGGAGGCGCAGGAAGCGACGTTCAGACGTATTGCACCGAGCGCCGAGAAGGCCGCTGGCAGCGCATCGACTGTTGGCGACTCCAAACTGAGCAACGCGGCATAGGGGAAATCGCTGCACCAGTAGGGCTGCAGCTCTTCCAGGCAAGCAGCCGAGCGTAAATGCAGCGGGATGTTCTGGAACGCTGCTGTCAACGCCTGGCGGTCGACCGTGCTGTGCGGGATCAGCCAGAGCTCGCGCTCAGCAAGCGGGCGCGGCGCAAGCGGCTCGCCACACAACAGAGATGCCTGCGCTGTTCGGGTACGTTCACGCTCGATGAACTTGCTTTCGTCCTCTGCCAGCGCCGGCCCAGCAGGCGTCGCCATGGCCGCCTCGATATCGAAGTCGTCCGGATAGGCGAACTCGCAGAGGCAATCGAACCCCACCGACACGGACGGATCCGCGTAGTTGCGGCGATACAGTTGCGGCGGAAAGAAACCAAGCGCCAGGGGCGCGTGCTGGTTTTCGTAATAGCGCCGAAAGGCTTCAGGAGTGAAATCCTCTCGGCGCCGGATCAGGCTCAGGTATTTCAAGGAACCTCCGGTACGCCGTCGCGGGGAGCGCCGACGCACGGTTCGTTACCGATGAAGTCGCGGCTGAGCGCCGCGACGGTTACTCATGCGTCAGTGCTGCGCTTACTGTCCTGCGCGCCGGGCCGCCTCGGGCCCGAAATCGCTGGGCGTGATGCCGCCCCGGTTCAGGTAGTAGCCGCGACGCTGCTCATTGATGAGGTTGAAGGCCAGGTAGGTTCCGGCATTCAGGTCGTGGTAGAGGCCAACCCCCGCCTGCCAGCCTTGCAGCTCCGGCAGATGAATGGTGTTGAGCATGGAGGTACGCCACAGCTCGCCACGGTTGTCGTAGTTGTCGCCCATCACCGGCATCCAGCTGTCTTCGTCAATGTAAAAGTCACGCTTGCCGTAGAGGTGACGGTAACCCGCCTTCAGCGTGGCCCGTATCACCCACACACGACGCAGCTCATAGCGCATCACGTCGGGATTGATGTGGTTGGGCGTGAGCATGTCGGCGTACTTCCATTCGTTAGAATGAATCTTGTAGTTGTTCGCCGGAATGTACATTTCCTTCTTGCCCAGGATTTCCCAGTCGTAGCGCTGACCCGAGCCATTGAAGATCCGCACCTCATCCACGGTGATGGAACCGCCGGTGCCGGGGAACGACATGTCGTAGCCGTAGCCCGGTGATTGGCGCACGCGGCGGGTGCCGGGGTCGTAGCGCCAGCTCTGGGAGGGATTGGCGACATAATCCCAACTGTGAATCCCGTTGTTCACTTCGCCTTTGTCGCGCTGCGGCAGGAGGGTCAGGTTGCTGTAGTAGGCCGACGCCTTCAGATCCTTGGTGTAGATCACCTTGCCCGGTTCGTTACCCGGCGCCGAGTTGCGCGAGTGCACCCGTCCCCAGTTGACCTTGCCGTCCTTCAGGACGTAGGCGTTGTCGGAGATGTAGTCCTCGGTCCAGGCGTAACGGCCGCCCATGGTCGCATTCATGCGTATTTCTTCGGCCGATTGCGGGATGGGGAACATCACCCCTCCGGCGCGCCCATCAATGCCCTCGCCATTGTTCACCAGCTTGGCGATGCGCGCGTTCTCCAGCGTGGCGTCACACACGCCCTTGCTGTAGCTGAAGTCGCGGTGCGAAGGGTATACAGGCATTTTGAAGGTGTCTGGATACTGCTTGAACAGGGCCTTCTGGCCAGCGGATAGGCGCTCGGCATAGCGATCCATGTTCTGGACAGTGATCACGAACAGCGGCTTTTCGCCGGCGTAGGGATCTTGCGGGTGGCTGCTTGCCTCGGGGTCGATGCCATCCGGCGCCCCGAACCATTTGCCGCTGAATTCAGGAATGGACCCCTCCGCATTAGCCGCCTTGATGGCGCCGAAGCAGCTCAGCTCCGTACCAAGACGGGCAATCTGATCCGCCGGCAATTGTGCCAGCGCCAGGCCAGAATGGATTTGCAAGGCGAGTACGCTGGCGAGGCCCAGGCCCAATATCTTTTTACGTCGCATATTGTTCTCCTTATTGGTTCGACGGCAGTGCGCGGCACGGCTCGAATGACAGGAGGACCGGAAGGCTTCAACGCCTGGATTAAAAACACGTAGGCGGCGTAGCCCCGATCAGCCCCTGTAACTGCGTGTAGCAGTGCATCGAGTATCAACAGGGGCGTCGGAGCGCAGCATCGTCCGCACGGACTACGGAGGACGACGTGCAGGTCAGGCGGAGCGTCTGACCGAGGTCGCGAGTTGCGGACGCGGTACCGGACTTTCGTAAACGCTGGGTGAACTGCCCAAGGCCATGACACTGTTGAGCATGATCCGGACCAGTTCCGTCTGGCGTCGCACGCCGGTTTTGGAAAAGATCGAACGCAGGTGCGCGCGCGCCGTGTTGCGCCGGATATTCAGCTCTTCGGCCGCCTCCTCCAGCGACAGACCGTTGGCCAGCTCCAGCGCCAGGGCGGTCTCGGCGGGGGTCAGGTTGAACAGCTGTTTGGTTACCATGGTGTTGGCCAGGGATCTTCCAGCCGCATCGCGGATGTAGACCACCACAGCTGGCCGCGCCTTGCTGTCGGCGAGGTCCTGGGAGGGCACGCTCTCGACCACGACGCCGAAGTTCACCTGCCCCGACGGGCGCGAAATCGATACCGCAGCCGTAGCGCTCTCGCCCTCCACATTCTGTCCCGCGAAGGCTGCACGCAGCAGCCGCTGCAACTCTCGATTGTCGCTTGGATAGGTCGCCTCCAGACGGCCTCCGACCAGCTTGAGCCCGTCATTGCTTTCCAGGATCTCGCTGGTCACGGGATTGTACTCAAGCACCTTGCCATTTTCGTCGAGCACCAGGGTGGCCACGGAAAGGCGACTGATGGCCTGCGAGTACAACGTACCCAGCGACGCACTGCGATCGAGCTGCGAGTAAAAACGCATCGCTCTACGCAGATGCGGAACCAGCAGCTCGCATAGGAGGCGATCCGTCTCGCTGAAGGCGGGCGCGGACTTGGGTCGATTGATCCGAAAACGCAGCACACCGCCCTCAGACGTGGCGATATTCACGCCCAGCATGTGGAAGGTGCTATGGGGATGGCAGTACATCAGATAGTAGGTGGAGCTCGACCACTCGGCCAAGGTCATCAAGTCTTCGATCGTAAACACCACGTCCGGCTCGATGGCGTTGAACGGCGCGCCCTCGTTCTGATAGGTCAGGTACGTGACTGCGCAACTGGGATCATCTATGCCGTCCACCTCACCCGACACGATCATCGGCGCCATCACCGCATCCTCCGAGACGCGAAGAATCAGCGTGACGTAGTTGGCCTGGAACAAGTTGCGCATGAGGTTCATCGCACGCCCAAGGCTCAGCGAATCGAGTGCAGCGTCGTACATGCTGCTGATGATTTCATCGTACTGCTCAACCCCGATACCCGCCTGGGCCAGCAATTGTCTCTGCTGTGGATTCATGCTCGCTCACCTCGGCATTGGGGGCCTGCAGCCCCCTTGTTGTTATTATTTGCTTGCGGTCTGGGCAGACCTTGGTCATGCCCAGACCGCTGAACGGCAGTTCAGGCGCTAGGCCCTTACTCCGAAAGCCTCACTATAGAGCGGCTCTCCCGGGTTTCGAAAGAGGCCGCTGATAACACTGCACGGCTCGATCAGGCCTGGGCCTGGGCGAGCGGTGCCGCCGTCTTGCTGGGTTTGACCAGTGCCCTGCCCTGGTTGAACCAGGCCGCCAGCGCCGGCAGCACAAGGATTGCGCCGAACACGTTGACCAGGAACATGAAAGCCAGCAGCACCCCCATGTCCGCCTGGAACTTGAGCGGTGCGAATGCCCAGGTGCAGACGCCGATGGACATGGTCACTGCGGTGAATACCGCCGCTGTACCGCGTTGGCACATGGCCTCGTAGAACGCCGTTCGCAAATCCCGGCCCTCGGCCATTTCATGCTGGATGCGCTCGTAGAGGTAGATCCCATAGTCCACGCCGACGCCCACCCCAAGCGCCATCACCGGCAAGGTTGCCACTTTCAGACCGATACCGAGCATGGCCATGAGGGCATTGCAGAGGATGGCGACGATGCCCAGCGGCACCAGAATGCACAGAACGGCTCGCAGCGAACGGAAGGTCAGCAGGCAGAACAAAGCCACCGAGCAAAACAGTGCGGCGAGCATGATCACTTCGGCCCGCTTGACCGCCTCGTTGGACGCCGCCATCACCCCGACGTTGCCACCGGCAAGCTTGAAGCGCGCCTCGGGGATCGAGACGTCGGCGATGACCCGTTTCGCCTCATCGATGACATGGAAAATCGTCGCGCCCTCATGATCGGTCAGGAACACCAGGATCTGCTGGTGCTGGCAGCCTTCGCTGACCAGCCCGTGGTCCGGCGAATACGCCAGCGAGCCCTGCTGCAGGCCCCGCGAGGCGCCGGGAATGGCTGACCAGCGCGGGTTGCCCTCGTTGTTTCCGGCAATCACCGCCTTGGCCATGCTCGCCACGCTCTGCACGGACTGTACGCCGGTGACATTGCGCATCTCGAAATCGAACGCCTCGATGGCGCGCATCACCTTCGGATCGAGGCATGCCTCCTGCCCCCCGGGGGTCTCGACAAACACTGCCAGCACGTCGAGACCTATGGAATAGCTGCCAATGATCTTTTCGTTGTCCTGGTTGTAACGCGAATCGGCCCGCAGCTCCGGCGCGCCGGTGCCGATGTCGCCAACTTCCAGCTGACGCGCCTTGCTCACGCCAAAGCCGAGCAGCACCACGCAGCAGGCGAACACGACGAGCGCCGGCCCCGGCAGCGCCAGCGCGGAGAGGCGCCACCACAGCGGATGCCGTCCGGCGGACGCCGGCCTGCTGCCCGAACGTGCGCTGCCTTCCAGTCTCAGGTGGGAAATGATGATGGGCAACATCATCTTGTTGGTGATGATCATGAGCATCACGCCGATGCAGGCGGTGATGCCCAGCTCGTGGACGATCGGAATGTCGATGAGCATGATCACGGCGAAGCCCAGCGCATTCATCAGCAACGCCAGGGCGCCGGGAATGAAGATCTTGCAGAACGCCGAGCGTGCCGCGCCAATCGAGTCGCAGCCCTGCAACACATCCTGCTTCCAGGCATTGGTCATCTGCACGGCGTGGGAAACACCGATAGAGAAGATCAGGAACGGCACGAGGATCGACATCGGGTCGATGCCCAGCCCCAGCAGCGGCAGCAGACCGAGCAGCCAGATCACCGGCAGCAGGGCCACGATCAGCGAAACCACCGTCAGCTTCAGCGACTGGGTGTAAAGCCAGAGCAGCACGGCAGTGATGACAAAGGCCACCACAAAGAAGCCGATCACCGTACTCAGCCCCTCCATCACATCGCCCACCAGCTTGGCGAACCCCACAATGTTGATCTCGATGGTGTCACTGGCGTAACGCTCCCGGATGGCTTCGAGCTCCTCGGCAATCGCCGCATAGGACACCGCCTCGCCGGTTCTCGTGTCGCTGTCCTGCAGGTCGGCGCGAACCAAGGCCGACTTGAGGTCGTTGGCAATCAGGCTGCCGATCTGCCCCGAACGGGCCGCGTTGCTGCGCACCTGCGCCAGATCCTCCGCCGACCCCGCGTAGTGTGGCGGCACCACCATATCACCCACGTAGCCTTCTTCAGTGACTTCGATATAGCGCACGTTCGGGGTGAACAGCGATGTCACACTGGGTCGGCTGACACCGGAGATGAAGAAGACGTCGTCAGTGACCTTTTGCAGCGTCTCGAGGAACTCCCGGTTATAGATGTCGCCCTCGCCTTTCCAGCGCACGCTCACCAGCACCCGGTTGGCACCGGTAAAAATGCGACTGTAGTCGAGGAAGTTCAGCATGTAGTCGTGGCTAACCGGAATCTGCTTGTTGAATGCAGGGTCCAGCCGAACCTGGGTCGCGCTGTAGCCCAAGCCAAGCGTGATCAGCACGAACAGCGCCAGCAGGCTCCTTCTCCACGCCATCAGCCCGTCGGCACAGCACTCTACCCAACGCTCGATTCTGCTCGGTTTATGGCTCATGGCATGCTCCTGTGTGTGCTGACCGCCAGGCGTTGCGCTTCAACGCCCTGAAAAACGCCACGTTCGCCTCCTACCAGCACCAGTCGTTGGCTCACTGCAACCGCCGAGGTCAGGGTGCCCAGGCCGCTGCGCTGGGTACTCTGCAGCAGGCGTCCATCGGCAGCCAAGTGCACCACGCTGCCGTCAGCACCCACCAGCATGACTCCCGCCGCATCGGGCAGCAGGACATGGCCATACAGCGCGTGGCTGTGACCGAGCTCGACCTGCGTCCAGCTCTCACCGAAATCATCGGTAAGGAACACCCGCCCGCGCATGCCGTAGGTCACCCACCGCTCATCGCTCAGTCTCACTACCCCGAACAGTGAGCCGTTGTAGAACGCCGGCAGGGTTTCCCAGGTGCGGCCGGCGTCTTCGCTGCGGAGCACCAACCCCTGCTCGCCCACCAGCATCTGCCGGCCGTTGCGGGCTCCCCCCATTCCATTGAGGTGCCAGCCGTCCGCTGTCACCTCGCGGGCCGCCCAGGTGTTGCCCCCGTCAGCGGACTCGTAAAACTTGCCGAAGCTGCCCAACGCGAAGGCGTCCTGCCCGTTTGCGCTCCAGACGTCCAGTAGCGGTTCACCCAGCTCGCCCCCGAAGGCGACCTCATGCCAGGTGGCGCCACCGTCTGCGGAGCGCAGCTTCCAGCCATCATGACCAACGGCCAGCAATACGTTTTCATCCAGCGCCGCGACGCCGGTCAAGGTTGCCGCGCGCTGTGTGGCCAGTGTCGCCTGCTGCCAAGAGCGTCCATGGTCCAGGCTGACCAGGATGGTGCCACGCTCGCCGACGGCGACCAGACGCTCGCCATTGATCAACATGTCGTTGATATGCACGCGATCGGGATGAAGTTGAGTGGGTTCTAGCATCGCCGGGGCACGCGGGGCGAAGGCAAATGCAACGGTTGCCATGACCAGGCCGCTTAGGGCATAGGCAATCAATTGACGCCTGCCTGTCGATCGACGGCAGCCGGCAGTCTCGTAGGATGGCATTTCGCGTCCTCTTCAAACATTACCAATCAGCGAAATGAGTCCGAGGGGACGTTCAAGCCAAAGGGCAGCTGGATGGAATGGGCATTGAGGCTAGCGCCCCGGCTAGGAGCGTTGGGTTGTTCTAGGGCTTGGGCCGCCGCCAGGGCGACAAATCCGAGGGCGGTTAGTGAATAGGCCGTGGTCCGGCCCCAGCGACGCTTGGGAAGCGAAGCGAGTTCTGATAAACGCATGGCTGCATCCTTTTTATTTTTATAGATATCTGGGCTTGCGGGACGCCTGGGGAGCAACCCTGACGACCGCCTTGATCATCTGGCCAGGGCCGCGCCCGCAACATCGTCCAAACGGATTACATACAACTGCGCCCCGACGGTCGGAGGGGCGCCTGCGTCAGGTCACGGCAGCTCGAACAGGCCCGCCGCGCCCATGCCGCCGCCGATGCACATGGAAACCACCACGAAGCGCGCACCACGACGGCGCCCTTCGATCAGCGCATGGCCGACCATCCGCGACCCGGACATGCCGAACGGGTGGCCGATGGCGATGGCGCCGCCGTTGACGTTCAGGCGGTCGTTATCGATGCCCAGGGCATCGCGGCACTGCAGCACCTGGCTGGCGAAGGCTTCGTTGATTTCCCAGAGATCGACGTCGTTAACCGTCAGACCGAAGCGCCGAAGCAGCCGCGGCACTGCGAAAACGGGCCCGATACCCATTTCCTCCGGCGCGCAGCCCGCGACGGCGATACCGCGGTAGATACCCAAGGGCTGGAGTCCGCGACGCTGGGCCTCGGCGGCGCTCATCAACAGGCAGGCGCTGGCGCCGTCGGAAAACTGCGAGGCATTGCCAGCGGTGACGAACTCGCCCTGCTCGACCCACTTGCCACCCTTCCAGACCGGCTTGAGCGCCTGCAAGTCATCGATACGGGTACTGGGCCGATTGCATTCGTCACGTTCGGCCAGGACGTCCTCATGCCCGGTCGGAGTGCCTTCCTTGTCAAACACCCGCTTGCGCGCGGCCAGCGGCACGATTTCGTCGGCAAAGCGTCCGGCCTGCTGCGCCGACGCGGTACGCAGCTGACTTTGCAGCGCGTATTCGTCCTGGGCGGCGCGGCTGATGCCATAGCGCTGCGAGACGATCTCGGCGGTCTCGATCATCGGGATGTAGGCGCTCGGCATGCATTCGATGACGGCCTCGGACTGCGCCCGGTAGGTGTTCTTGTGCTTCGTCTGGGTCAGCGAGAGGGATTCCACCCCACCGGCAATCGCAATGTTCATTTCGCCGGCCATAATGCTTTTCGCCGCCACGCCGATGCTCATCAGGCCCGACGCGCACATGCGGTCCAGTGCCATGCCCGGCACGCTTGGCGGCAACCCACCGGTGTAGGCGCACAGCCGACCGATGTTGTAGGCCTGGGTACCCTGCTGCACCGCGGCACCCATGATCACGTCCTCAACCGCTTTAGCCTCGACCCCGGCGCGCTCGAGCACCGCGCGCACCACGTGCCCGCCCAGCACTGGGGCCTCGGTGTCGTTGAACGAACCGCGAAAGGATTTGGCCAGCGCGGTACGCGCCGTGGAGACAATGACGACTTCGTTCATGGGTTTCTCACTCGTTAAGGGAATTGAAGGTGTAGCGGCTGACGGTATCCACCACGCAGCCAGGGCGGTCGGCGCCCTCGATTTCCACGGTCACGCGCACGGTCTGCTGCACCGCCGCGCCGACCTGCTCGACCTTGACCACTTCTCCACGACCGCGCACCCGCGATCCGACCGTTACCGGCGCGGGGAAACGTACCCTGTCGCAGCCGTAGTTGACGCCCATCTGCATGTTCTGCACCTGCATCAGCTGGGGCAGAAACAGATTGGCCAGCGACAGCGTCAGGTAGCCGTGGGCAACGGTGCAGCCAAACGGACCCTCGGCGGCGCGGACCGGGTCGACGTGAATCCACTGGTGATCGCCAGTGGCCTCGGCGAACAGGTCGATGCGCGCCTGGTCGACCAGCACCCATTCGCTCGTCCCCAGCGCCAGGCCGGTGGACGCCAGCATGTCTTCTGCACTCTTGAATACGGTTGTCATGGCGGCGTCCTCAGGCGTGCTGCGAGCTGACCGAGAGCACTTCGCCGACCATGTAGGAGGCGTAGTCGCTGGCCAGGAAAATCATCACGTTGGCCACTTCCCACACCTCGGCGGCACGGCCAAAGGCTTCGCGGCTGGCCAATTGCTCCAGCAACTCGTCGCTGGAGGCTTTCCTCAGAAAGTCGTGCAGCGCGATGGACGGCGACACCGCATTGATGCGCACCCCATGTTCGGCCGCCTCCACCGCGCTGCAGCGGGTCAGCGCCATGACCCCCGCCTTGGCCGCGGCGTAGTGCGCCTGCTCCTTCTGCGCGCGCCAGCCGAGCACCGACGCGTTGTTGACGATGGCACCGGTCCCGCGGCGCTCCATGTGCGGCAGCATCGCGCGGGTCATGCGGAAGGTACCGGTGAGCGTCACGTCGATGACCCGCAACCATTCTTCATCGGTCATTTCGGTGACACGCTTCTGCCCGCCGAGCCCGGCGTTGTTGATCAGCACATCGACACCGCCAAGCGCCTGCTCAGCGGCGGCCACCAAGGCCTGCACCTCGTCTTCGATCACCACGTTGCACAACTGGCCGTAGACAGCTTGCAGACCGGTTTCGGCCTTCAGCCGCTCCACCGCCTCTTCCAGGCGGCGCGGATGAATATCGGAAATCATCAGCGCGCGGCAGCCTTCCTCGGCGCAGCGCTTGGCGGCGGCGTAGCCGATGCCAGCGCCGGCGGCGGCGGTGATTAGCACGGATTTGCCGGCCAGCAGTTGATGACCAGGAACATAGGCGGGAGCTTGTCTCACGGTGCATACCTCGGTAATGACAGTTCATTGCCAGGTATACCGGTCGCGGGCAGCGGCAACATCGTCAAAACGGACGTGGCCGCCCATGGCTCGGCAGAATGCCGGTGGCCAGAAACACGCGTGGCCGCATAGAGCGGCCACGGCGCTTTAAGGGTGCTGGGGTCTCAGCTTCCGTAGACCTTCTGCGCCGGCACTTCGGCGGCGAGCAGCGCCTGCATGGCCTCACCGACTTCGGCAGGCTGCCAGCGATCACCCTTGTCGACGCCCTGGGTGGTGCGCCAGCCGTCGGCGATGGAGATCTTGCCACCTTCGGCCTCGAACACCCGCCCAGTGACATGGGCCGACTCGGCGGACGCCAGCCAGGCCAGCAGCGAGGAGACGTTTTCCGGCGCCCAGTAGTCGAAGCTGCCATCGTCCGGTGCGGCCATGCGCGCGGCCATGGCTTCCACCGCGGTGGTCATGCCGGTGCGCGCCGCCGGCGCAACGGCGTTGGCGGTGATCCCATAGCGACCCAACTCTGCCGCCTGGTTCAGCGTCAGCGCGGCGATGCCGGCCTTGGCGGCGGCATAGTTGGACTGCCCGATGGAGCCCTGCAGGCCGGCCCCGGAGGTGGTGTTGATGATGCGCGCGTCCACCTTTCTGCCCGCCTTGGACTGGTCGCGCCAGTAGTGCACCGCATGCGAGCTGATGCAGAAATGACCCTTCAAGTGCACCGCCATGATGGCGTCCCACTCGGCCTCGGTCATCGAGGCGAACATGCGGTCACGGTTGATGCCGGCGTTGTTCACCACCACATGCAGATCGCCAAAAACCTCGATGGCCTGCTTCACCGCGTTCTCGCTGTCGGCGTAATCAGTGATGTCGCTAGCGTTGGCCAGCGCCCGGCCGCCGGCGGCGAGGATCTCATCGACCACCTTCTGCGCCGCTGCCTGATTGATGTCGTTGACCACCACGCAGGCGCCCTCGGCGGCGAAAACCCGTGCATGGGCCGCACCCAGACCACCCCCGGCGCCGGTAACGATCACGACGCGTTCGTTGAGTATTCCCATGTCTTGCTCTCCAGAGTCCGTAGCCTGCGCCCATTCGGGCGCAGGGGCCTTGTTACAGGCGTTCGATAATGGTGACGTTGGCCTGACCACCGCCTTCGCACATGGTCTGCAAGCCGTAGCGCTCGCCGCTGCGCTCCAGTTCGTGCAGCAGCGTGGTCGCCAGGCGCGCACCCGTTGCGCCCAGGGGATGGCCCAGGGCGATGGCGCCGCCGTTGACGTTGGTGCGTGCCGGGTCGTAATCCAGCTCCTTGGCCCAGGCCATCACCACCGAGGCGAAGGCCTCGTTGATTTCCACCCGGCCGATGTCGGCGATGCGCATGCCGGCTTTCTTCAGCGCATGACGGGTCGCCTCGATCGGCGCGGTGAGGTGCCAGACCGGGTCGTCGCCGCGCACGCTCAGGTGATGAATGCGCGCGCGAGGGGTCAGGTTGTAGCGCTTGAGCGCCGCCTCCGACACCACCAGCAGCGCTGCCGAGGCATCGCAGGTCTGGCTGGAGACCGCTGCCGTGATGCTCGGGTATTGCGGATCGACCGGCTCCAGGCTGGCCATCTTCTCCAGGGTGGTGACCCGCGGGGTCTCATCGACCGACAGCCCTTCGCAGGCGACTGTCTCGCGCGCAAAGCGGCCCGCCTCGATGGCCGCCAGGGCACGGCGATGGCTCTCCAGCGAAAAATCTTCCATGTCGGCGCGGCTGACCTGCCAGTGATCGGCAATGCGCTGCGCGGCATAGAACTGGTTCACCGGCTGATCGGTGAAACGCGCACGCCAGCCGACACTGCCCGAGAAGGGGTCCGGGAAGCCCAGCGGCTGACCGGCCAGCATGGCCGAGGAAATGGGGATTTGCGTCATGGTCTGCACACCCCCGACGGCAATCACGTCCTGGGTGCCGCTCATCACCGCTTGGGCGGCAAAATGCAGCGCCTGTTGCGACGATCCGCACTGGCGGTCCACTGTGGTACCCGGCACGTTCAGCGCCAGCCCCGCGGCCAGCCAGCTGGTACGCGCGATGTCACCGGCCTGCGATCCGATGGTATCGACGCAACCAAAGATCACGTCATCGTATTCATCGTCCGGAATTGCATTGCGCTCCACCAGCGCCTTGAGCACATGGGCGCCCAGGTCGACGGCATGCACGTGGGCCAGGCTGCCCTTGCGCTTGCCGGTAGGCGTGCGCAGGGCGTCGACTATGTAGGCTTCAGGCATGGTTCATTCCTCGAAAGTGTTGCCAGGCAGCAACGCGGCACCGAGCAGGTGCTGTTCGACCCGGGTTTTGTGAAGCGCACGGTCGCCCCAGGCGTTGTCCAGTGCCCACGCACGCTTCATGAACATCTGCAGGTCCACCTCCCAGGTGTACCCCATGGCGCCGTGCACCTGGATACCGTGACGGGCGGCCAGCCAGCTGGCTTCGCAGCACGCCAGGCGCGCGTGGGAAATGCGCACGTCAACGTCCGCTTCGCCCTTGGCCAGGGCATGGGCGGCGCGGTAGAGCACCGGCTTGGCGAATTCAACCTGGGTGGCGACATCGGCCAGGTGATGCTTGACCGCCTGGAAGCTGCCGATCGGCTTGCCGAACTGCTTGCGCTGGGCCACGTAGTCGACCGACAGATCGAGCATGCGCTGGGCCAGGCCGATCAACTGACCGGCCACCGACAAGGCGCCGCGATTCAGGCTCTCGGCCCACAGCGCCCGCCCCGATTGGGCCTCTGCCACACGGGTCGCGCTGCCCGGTGTCCAGGTCACGGTGTACAGACGCCGCGAGGCATCGATGCTGGCATTGCCCTGCACCGATACCTGATTGCGCGGGACCATGTGCACTTCATCCTGATGGGCCAGCAACAGCCAGTCGGCCAGTCCTGCATCGGCTACCCAGGGATTGACCGGGTGGCCCACGGCCACGCGGACGCTGCCTTCGGCGATCTGCGCCAGCCAGGCATCGCGTTGCTCGCTCTGCGGCAGAGCGGCGAGCAGGCCCACCGCCACATAGGCGGTGTCGGCCAGCGAGTCGGGAATGGCGTAGTAGCCAAGCTCCTGGGTCATCAGCGCCCAGGCAATGTCGTCCATGCCCAGGCCGCCACATTCTTCGGGCACCGAAAGCGCGGTCAGGCCCTGCTCGGCGATCTTGCCGCGCAGATCGGGCGAACGTCCGGCATCGGTTTCCCAGATGTCGCGGAGCATTTCGGGGGCAGCCTCGGTCATCAGGAAACGGCTGATGGCCTCACGGAACGCCAGTTGGTCGTCGGTAAAGATGAAGTTCATCGCCCGCCCCTCACTTCGGCAAACCGAGCATCCGCTCGGCAATGATGTTGCGCTGAATTTCGTTGGTGCCGGCGTAGATGGGCCCGGCCTGGGCGAACAGGAAGCCCTCCAGCCAGCCATCCTCTTCGGCCTCCAGCAGCGGCGCGCCGCTGCGCAACTCGCCACGGGCACCGAGGATGCGCATCGCGGTCTCGTTGATCAGCAGATCCAGCTCGGACCAGACGATCTTGTTGGTGCTCGACTCGGCGCCGATCTTCTCGCCACGGCTAAGGCGGCCCACGGTGTGGTAGGCGCCCAGGCAATAGGCTTCGGCGCCCATCCAGGCCCGTACCACCGCATCGCGAATGCTCGGGTCACGGTCGGCCAGCTCGCGGTTGGCGCGATATAGCTCGACCAGTCGCGTGGCGGCGGACTGGAAGCGCGCCGGCGAGCGCAGCAGCAGGCCGCGCTCGAAGCCGGCCGTGGCCATGGCCACGTGCCAGCCCTGGCCTTCGTCACCGATACGCTGCGCCACCGGCACCCGCACGTCATCAAAAAAGATCTCGGCGAAGGCATCCTTGCCATTGAGCGCCTTGATCGGGCGGATGGTCACGCCGGGGGTATCCAGCGGCACCATCAGAAAGCTCAGGCCGTGATGGCGCGAAGAAGCCGGATCGCTGCGAAACAGACCAAAGGCCATGTCGGCGAAGCTGGCGCGTGTGGACCAGGTTTTCTGGCCGTTGAGCACATAGTGATCGCCGTCGCGGGTCGCCTTGGAGGTGATGGCTGCCATGTCTGAACCGGCATTGGGTTCGGACCAGGCCTGGGCCCACATGATCTCGCTGGACGCCGTGCGCGGCAGGAAATCGCGCTTTTGCTCCTCGGTGCCGAACTCCATCAGCGTCGAGCCCAGCAGCAGCTGGCCGTTGATGTTGACCCGCATGGGCGCGCCGGCGCCGTAATACTCTTCCTCGAAGATCAGCCATTCGATCAGGTCGCAGCCACGGCCGCCCAGATGCTCGGGCCACATCACCATGGAGTAGCGCGCCTCGAACAATGTGCTTTCCCAGGCGCGGTGCTGCTCGAAACCTTCGCGGGTGTCGTAGCTGGCCAGGGGTTCCTTGGGCAGGTTGGCCTTTAGCCAGGCGCGCACTTCGGCGCGGAAGGCTTTTTGTTTTTCGGTATACGTCAGGTCCATGGCGTGCCTCAGAACTTCGCGTCGCGTTTTTCGACGAAGGCGCGGCGAGTCTCCGCCGAATCGGCCTCGTTGTAGGCCTGCAGGGTGAAGCCCTGCTCCCAGCGGTACTTGTCTTCCAGGTTGCCGTCTTCGATGCCGTTGAGCGCTTCCTTGGCGATACGGATCATGGCCGGGCTCTTGGCAGCGATCTTGGCGGCGATGTCCATGGCCGCGCCACGCAGCTCGTCTTTGGCCACCACACGCTCGATAAAGCCGTAACGCTCGGCATCACGGGCGCCGATTTTCTCGCCGGTAAAGAACAGGTAGCGGACCTTCTGCACCGGGAACAGGCGCTGCAGGTGCGCGCCGCCGCCCATGGCGCCGCGATCCACCTCCGGCAGGGCGAAGGTGGCGCATTCGGAGGCCACAACAATGTCGGCCGCGCCAGTGATGCCGATGCCGCCACCGAGGACGAAGCCGTGTACCGCAACGATCACCGGCACCGGGCAACGGTGCACGGCCTTGAAGGTTTCATAGTTGCCACGGTTGACCTTGACGATCAGCTCAGGGTGTTGATCCAGCTCCTTGATATCGACACCTGCGCAGAAACCACGGCCCTCGGCGCGGATCACGATCACACGGGTTTCCGGGTCGCTGCCCAGTTCGTTGATCAGGTTGGCCAGGCCCTGCCATTCGTGGCTGTCCAGGGCGTTGACCGGCGGCTTGGCAATCACCAGTTCGGCAATGCCGTTTTCGGTTATGACGCTAAATGCGGTGCTCATGATGCGCTCCTGCTTGCCTGGCCCCGTGGCTGGGCGCTGCGTTGATAGAGATCGGCCAGGCGGGCGTCGGCCTGCTCGACGATTTCGCGGATGATGGTTTCGCAACTGGCCAGCGTATCGATGGCCGCAGCCACTTGGCCCGACGGCAGAATGCCCTCGTCCGGCAGGCCGTCCTGCATGGATTTCTGCAACAACACCGGCTGGTTCGAGGCCATGATGGTTTGCGACAGCGCTTCAGGCTCTTCCTTCAGCACCTGCAGCAAGGTGCGCAGCATGTGTGCGCTGCTCATGCCGGTCTGTTGCTTCCAGCTCCAGGCACTGCGCAGGGCGATCAGCAACCGGCCCAGGCCGCTGGCCTTTTCCAGGCGATTGATGAAGGCGTTCTCGATCATCCGGTGGCGCATGCCGTCGACCGCCAGGGTCACGCGAATCTGTTGCGGGTCAGTCACCTTGAGGTAGCGTTCCAGCGTCTGGGCCGGGGTCGGTGACTCCTGGCTCATCAGAAAACGCGTGCCCATGGCAATGCCACAGGCGCCTGCGGCCAGCGCCGAGGCCAGCCCTCGCCCAGTGGAAAAGCCACCGGCGGCGATGACCGGCACGTTCACCGCATCGAGCACCTGCGGCAACAGGATCGAACTGGGCACGCCGCCGGTGTGGCCGCCGCCCTCGCCGCCCTGGATGGTGATCATGTCGGCGCCCATCTGCACCGCCTTGAGCGCATGCTTGATCGCCCCCACGGTAGGGATGCAGAGCACACCGGCATCCTTGAAGCGCTGCACGGTCGCGGCATCCGGGCCACGGCCGTAGCTGACGGCCTTGAGGCCGTATTCGATGGCCATGTCCACGCAATCGGCGGCGTTCTCCTGAAACATGTGGAAGTTCAGGCCGAAGTTGCGGCTGCCGGTGGCGGCAATGATCTTTTCGATCTCGCTGCGGGTCTGCGCCGTGTTCAGGGTGGCGGCGGCGAGAAAGCCAAAACCGCCGCCACGGGTGGTACCGATCACCAGGTTGGCATCGGCGACCCAGCCCATGGCGGTCTGCACCACCGGATAGCGGCAACCCAGGCGCCGCGTCAGTTCCGTCTCGAGCCAGGACATCAGCGTTCTCCCGCGGATTTCTTGTTCGCCGCGGCCATGGCCTTGGCGTCGTAACCGCCGAGCTTGTCGCCGGACAAGAGTTCGTTGTGGGTGTGGGCGAAGTGGTGCCAGGCGAAGACGGCATCCATGGCGGTGCGCTTGCCGGCCAGATCCTCGACGTGGTTGATCGCCTGCTTGGTCAGCGCCAGCCCCATGCGCGGCTGAGCGGCGATCTTGCCGGCCAGCTCAAGCACAGCACTTTCCAGCGCCTCGCGCGGGACCACGCGATTGACCATGCCCACCTCGTAGGCCCGCGCCGCGCCCATGCGATCGCCGGTCATGAGAAATTCCTTGGCGATGCGCGGGCTCATTTCATAGGGATGAGCGAAGTATTCAACGCCGGGTATCCCCATGCGCACCACAGGGTCCTGAAAGAAGGCATCGTCACTGGCGACGATGAAGTCGCAAACCCAGGCCAGCATCAGCCCGCCAGCGATGCAAGCGCCCTGCACCATGGCGATGGTCGGCTTGGGCATGTCGCGCCAGCGCCGGCACATGCCGAGGTAGACCTCCTGCTCGCGCATGTAAAGAAACTCGCCGCCGGGTTTGTTGGTGTGATCCCAGAGCAGGTTGACCCGGTCGAACGACTTGTTGATATCGCGGGCCGGCGTGCCGATGTCGTGTCCGGCGGAGAAGTGCTTGCCCTCGCCACGCAGGACGATGACCTTCACCGCGTCATCGGCCACCGCCCGGCGAAAGGCCGCATCCAGCGCATAGGTCATCTGCGAGTTCTGCGCGTTGTTGAAGCTGGGGCGGTTCATGGTCACCGTGGCGATGCCGTCCTGCACCGCGTAGCGCACCGGCTCGTCGGTCTCGTACTCGCTGGCGTCCACGCGTTCGATAAATTCGCTCATTGACGCGGCTCCCGATTCAGGCCTGACGAATGCCGGGCGGATTACCCTTGAGCTGCTTGCTGCGCAGATCGTGCGGGTCCAGGCGGCGGATGAGTTCCAGCTGGGCCTCGGTGGGCGCCGGCGTGATACCCATGTCCGGTGCGGCCAGCAGCTCGAAGCCGGTGTTTTCCTGCACCTGCGCGAAGCTCACGCCGGGATGCAGAGAACGCACCTGGGGCGCATGGTTCGGCCCGTTGTAGTCGATCACGCACAGATCGGTCAGGAGAATGCCCACCGACATCAGCGAAGCGTTCATGCCTTCCTCCCAGCGCTCCGGGTTGAAGCCGACGCCTGACACCATGTCCACGTCCGCCACCAGCGAGCGGGTCGAGTGGTTGGGCACCAGGAAGGAGTTCTTGTGGTTGATGCTGTTGCCTGGCAGGCCGCGCACGCCGAGCATGGCGATCTTCGGCTGGTAGTAGTCGCCGCCGATGGCCGACAGGTTGGTCTGGGCGAAGCGGTCGACCTGGGTCGGGCCGATCATCGCGTGGCGGCGGCCGCCCCACACGCTTTCGAACACGCGCTCAAACCCCAGATAACCGGAATACTTGGGTACGTAGTCGCCATGCGGGCCGACCGGAATCGGCTCTTCCACGAGGAAGCACTCGCTGTCGGTCATCAGCAGCTCGGGGGTGTGGGTCAGCTTGGCGAGGCTGGCGCCCAGCCGCGGCAATATGCCAAGCCCCGACGCGAAGACCTCGCCGTTGTCGCGCCAGGCTTCGCTGGCGGCGACGATCATCAGTTCGGCAAGTGAATAATTCTCTGCAACGCTCATGTCGAACTCCTCAGAACACCGGCAGGGCCAGCGTACGCAGGCGGTCTTGGCCGCCGTTCTTGGTCTGGTAATCGGCCTCGCTGACGTGGACGTATTCGTCCATGTAAGCCGCCCAGCCGCCTTCACCCTCTGCCGACTCGGCGTAGCGCTTGAGGTGCGTCATGTCCCAGCCGTACTCCGGCGCGCAGATGGTCGGGTGGGCGCCGAAGGGCGCATGCACGACACCGGTCACCAGATAGCGCTCGAAGAGGTTGAAGCGCGCCTGCTCGGCGGAGAGTTCCAGCCGATCGCTGATGCGCTCGCAGGACACCACGCACTGGGCGGAGGCCCGGGCCATCAGATGATCGAAGTAGGGATCGTTGCCGGTGATCAGAGTGTTGCCCAGGCGGTCAGCTTCATTGACATGCAGGAAGCTGATGTCCAGGTTCAGCGCCGGCATCGCCAGCAGCACTTCACCGTCGTCGTAAGGCGAGCGGATGGTCTTGAGTTCGGGATTCAGGCGCGTCACGTCGGTGGCCAGGCCACAGCGGGTGGGCAGGAATGGCAGGCGCATGCCGGCGGCCCGCAGCCCCCACTGGTACATGCCTTCGTCCAGCTCCATCAGCTCCTTGAGCTGGCCGGCCTGGCGACACTTGCGAAACCAGGGTTCCAGGGGAATGGCATCCAGCGTCGCGAAACAAAAGATCAGCTTCTTGACCTTGCCAGCGGCGCACAGCATGCCCATTTCCGGGCCGCCATAGCCGACCACGGTGAGATCCTTGACGTCCGAGCGCAGGATCTCGCGCACCACTGCCATCGGTTTGCGGCGCGGGCCCCAGCCGCCGAAGCCTACGGTCATGCCGTCCTTCAGCAGGGCCACGGCCTCCTGGGTTGTCATCTGCTTGTTCATGGCGATTCCTTATTGCTGGCGGCCGACCGAGAAGTCGTGCCCCCAGATACTCACGCGGGTGAATTCGAAGGTGCTGTGCTCGTTCCAGTCCACTTGCAGGCCGCCGTAGCCGTATTCGAGATCGAAGCCGGACGGAGTCTTCATGTAGAAACTGGTCATGCGGTCGTTGAGGTGCTGACCGAGCGTCGCCGACAGCGCTACGCCGGCGGCCTGCATGCGGTCGTGGGCGCGACCGACCTCGGTCATCGAGTCCACTTCCACCATGGCGTGCACGCAGCCGCTGGGCACGGGGTACTCGGCCAGGGCCAGGCTGTGATGGCGGGCGTTGGCGCAATGCAGGAAGTGGATGCGAACTGGCGGCGCGTCAGGCGCCGGGCGGAAATTGAAGACATCGGAGACCTCAAAGCCCAGCACATCGCGCGCGAACGCCGACGTGGCGTCGAAGTTGGGCGCGGGCAACACCGTGTGACCCAACCCCATGTCGCCGGTCACGAAGCGCGGTACGCCCTGGGGCGAGACGAAGGGCTGACAGTCGGAACGATGGCCCCACGACAGTTCGTGGCGATTGCCGGAGGGGTCAACGACTACGGCGAGCGCCTGCACGCCGCGCTGGTCGCATTCGGCGGCTGAGCCCTGCTCAACGGCCACACCCTTGTCGGCAAACACTTGAAGCGCTTGCGCGTAGGCCTTCTCGCCGGCCACTTCCCAGCCGGTGGCAACATAACGCGCATCCGCACCTTCAACGATGAGCATGCGAAACGGACGCTCATCCATCTTCACATAGAGGCCGCCACCCGGCGCGGGATTGACCTGCATGCCGAGCACGTCCTCGGCGTAACGCTGCCACTCGCTCAGGTTCTGCACCTGGGCGACGAGGTAACTCAAACCACGGATCTTGATCATGCCGCTGCTCCTGCAAAGGTTTCTGGCCAGTTGAGCGGCATTCTGCGAAAGGCGCGCCGTGGGTTCATCGTCCATTGAGACTACGGGTAACCGCCTCGTGAACCCGGGCTTTTCAGCGACGTTCACGTCGGCAGCGCTCCGGATCCGGGCTAGTCCTTTTTGGGGATTCGCATCGGCATCTCAGTGGCCACACTCGCCGCGTAATTACCTAAGGAGCCAGTTCATGGACTTCGCCTTCAACGAAGAACAATTGATGATTCAAGAGAGCGCCGTCGGCTTCCTGGCCAAAGCGTCGGACTCGGCAGCCGTACGCACCGCCATGCAAAGCCCGCAGGGCTACGACGTCGGGGTCTGGAAGCAGATTGCTGAGGAACTTTACTGGCCTGCCCTGATGATTCCCGAACAGTACGGCGGTGTCGGCATGGGCTTCGTCGAGCAGGCGGTCCTGCTCGAACAGATGGGCCAACACCTGCTCTGCGCGCCCTTCCTGTCCAGCGCCTGCCTGGCCACGCCGGCGCTGCTGCTGGGCGACAACGAACCCCTGCGCGAAACTTGGCTGCCCGAGCTGGCCGCAGGCACGATGACCGCCACCCTCGCCTTCCGGCAGGAGCGCAACGGCTGGCTGGCCTCCCGCCAACCGAGCGCGCGCGCAGACGCCGAAGGTTGGCGACTGGAGGGCGAATACGACGCGGTGCTCGACGGCGCCAGCGCCGATCTGCTGATCCTTGCCGCCGAGCACGAGGACGGTCGTCTTGCCCTGTTCGCGGTACCCGCGAACCAGGCCGGTATCGAGCGCAGCGCCCTGCCGACCCTTGACCAGACCCGCCGGCTGGCGCGGATCAGGCTCACCAACGTGGCGGTCGCGCCCGCGCAGAGCCTGACGCTCGACCAGGACGCCACCGCCCTGCTGGAACAAGCGCTGCAAATCGGCGCCATCGCCCTCGCCTGCGAGCAGACCGGCGCCGCCCAGCGCTGCCTGGACCTCACCCTGAGCTATATCGGCGAGCGCCAGCAGTTCAACCGTCCGATTGCCAGCTTCCAGGCGATCAAGCACCGCTGCGCGGACCTCATGCTGCACATCGAGAACAGCCGCTCGGCCGCCTACTACGCCGCCTGTATCGCCCAGCAGGTGTTGGCGACGGACGGCGACCCGCAACTCAAGGCCGAACTGACCGAAGCCGCACCCATTGCCAAGAGCGAGGCCAGCGAGGCCTTCATGCTCTGCGCCGCCGACTCCATTCAGCTGCACGGCGGCGTCGGTTTCACCTGGGAATACGATCCCCACCTTTACTTCAAACGCGCCCGCGCCAGCGAGCAGCTGCTGGGCACCCCGGCCTGGCACCGTGAACGCCTGGCCGCCTACATCCTGGAGTCCCGCCCATGAAAATTGGATTCAGCGCCGAAGACGAAGCGTTCCGCCGGCAGGTCGCTGACTGGCTCCATACGCACCTGTGCGGTGAATTCGAGCCGTTGCGTTTTCGCGGCGGACCGGGCGATGAGCACATGTTCCCCGAGGAGCGCAAAGCCTGGGAGCGCGAGCTGGCCAAGGGCGGCTGGATCGGCATCGGCTGGCCCACCGAATGCGGTGGCCGCGGCCTGTCCATCTCGCAGCAGGTGATCTTCCATGAAGAGTACGCCCGCGCCGGCGGCCCCGGCCGCATGGGCCACATCGGCGAGGGTCTGATCGGGCCGACGCTGGTGGCGCTGGGCAGCGAGGAGCAGCGGCAGCGGTTCCTCCCCGGCATCCTCGAAGGTCGCGAGTTCTGGTGCCAGGGGTATTCCGAGCCCAGCGCCGGCTCGGACCTGGCCGGCGTCAAGACCCGCGCCCAGCTGGAAAATGGCGAGTGGATCATCAACGGGCAGAAGGTCTGGACCTCTCTGGCCCATGAATCGCAGTGGTGTTTCGTGCTGGCGCGCACGGAGCAGGGAAGCGTGGGCCACAAGGGCCTGACCTTCCTTCTGGTACCGATGGACCAGCCCGGCATCGCCGTGCAGCCGATTCAGCAGCTGACCGGCACCAGCGAGTTCAACGAGGTGTTCTTCAGTGACGCCCGCACCGCGGCGGACAACATCATCGGCGCGCCGGGCGATGGCTGGAAGGTGGCCATGACCTTGCTCGGCTTCGAGCGCGGCGTGTCGACCCTCGGCCAGCAGATGCAGTTTCGCAACGAGCTCGAGGAGGTCATCCGCGCCGCCCAGGACAACGGGGCCGACCGCGACCCGCTGATCCGCCAGCGCCTGGCCCAGGCCTGGGCCGGCCTCAAGGTACTGCGCTACAACTCGCTGCGCATGCTCTCCGGCACTCAGGACGGCAGCCTGCGTGGCGAAGCGATGATCTACAAGCTGGCCTGGTCGAACTGGCACCGGGAGCTGGGCAAGCTGGCCATGGACGTGCTCGGCCCGCAGGCGGAGCTGCTGGAGGGCGCGCCGTACGAGCTGTCACGGCTGCAGTCGCTGTTTCTCTTCACCCGCTCGGACACCATCTACGGCGGCAGCAACGAGATCCAGCGCAACATCATCGCCGAGCGCGCCCTGGGCATGCCCCGCGAGCCGCGGGTCCGCTGATTCAAGCCACTGCGCTCCCCCGAAGAAAAGCCCGCTTCGCGTTCAGCGAAGCGGGCTTTTTCTTTACCGCCGCACGCTCCAGCGTGAATTCAAGCCGACCACGCCGGATAGTCGCTATAACCTGCCGGGCCTGAACTGTAGAGCGACTTGCGGTCAAAGCCCGCCAGCGACCAGCCGTTGCGCAGACGCTGGGGCAGATCGGGATTGCCGATGAAGTGGCGAGCGAAGGACACCGCTTCACCCTGACCGGCCTCAATCGCGGCGGCGGCGGCGGGGCCATCGAAGCCATCGTTGAGGATCAGCGCCGTGTTGCCGTGCTCGCGCGCGAGGGCGAAGGCATCCAGCCCATCGACGGGTGAACGCATGATATGCAGATAGGCCAGCCCCAGCGCAGCAACTGCCTTCATCAGCGCAATGGCCGTACCGGCGGGATCCTCGTCCTGGATGTCGTTGTACGGATTGCCCGGGCACATCCGATAGCCGACACGACCCGCACCGATGGCCTGGGCCATGGCCGCCAGCACCTCGGCAGGGAAGCGCACGCGGTTCTCCACGGAACCGCCATAGCAGTCCTCGCGCTGGTTGCTGCCGCTGGCCATGAACTGCATCGGCAGGTAGCCACTGGTGCAGTGCAGCTCGACACCGTCGAATCCGGCTTCACGGGCCAGCACTGCGGCGTCGCGATACTGGCGCACCACCTCGGCCACTTCCTCGGTGCTCAACGCGTGCGGCTCCTCGGCGTCCACCATCCCCGCGGCGTCGCTGTACACCTGGACGGTGGCGCGCAGCGCCGACGGTGCGACGGTGCGCGCGCCCACGGGTTTGTTGTGACGGCTGGCGGCACGGCCGACGTGCATCAGCTGCAGGACGATCAGGCCGCCCTCGGCATGCACGGCATCGGTTACCGCGCGCCAGGCGGCGACCTGTTGCTCATCGTAGATCGCTGGCGTGCGGCAATAGCCGAGGCCTTCAGGCGAAGGCGCGGTGCCTTCTGCCACGATCAGGCCCGCCCCGGCACGCTGGCGGTAGTAATCGACCATTTCGGCGGTCGGTACGCCACGCGCATCGGCGCGGCTGCGGGTCATCGGAGCCATCACGACGCGGTTGGCGAGCTGCAGCTCACCCAGCTGCAGCGGCTGGAACAATGGATTCATCGATCGATCCTCAATGGGGCCGACGCCGAGAAGCGGCCTCGGCGATGCCAGGCGGCAAAAAAAAAGCCCACCCGCCGGGGCGGGCGAATGGGCAAGGGGGGTGTAAGGTCAGCGCACGCGGATTTTCGGATCGGCCGCCCCGCCACGCATCGTCGCGAGGAAGCCTTCCAGCGGCGCCGGTTCCGCAACCTGGGGCAGTTCGTCCTTGTTCGGGCGATTGGCCCAGAAGGCATCCCACGACGGGAACAGCTCATGGAAAGACCCGGCATACGGTTCGCGGCCCGGCCAGCGCATCTTCAAACCGCCGATGGGCGGCTTGTTCAGGTCGGTCGCATACCAGTAGCACGGCAGTCGGCGGCGGAAGCACCAGCGCCCGTCGATACGCTCGTAGTCGTCCCAGTAGAGCATCTGCATGATCACCCACTCGGGGCCGGTTTCATGTTCGTTCTTCGAATACACCACGCCGGTGGCGTGGTCCGGATCGCTGAACTCGATGATGTGCTGGCCCAGGTGATGGGAGGTGCCGTGGAACTGCAGCCGCATGGTGTCGTCGAGCCAGGCCTTCAGATGCGCGCGGCCCACCTTGTCACGGCCCACGCGCACATCCGGCGCGAAGCAGTTGGCCATGGCATCCAGGTCGCGCATGTCCAGCGACAGCGCGTACTTGCCGGCCAGTTGACGGATCGCGTCGAGCGATTCCAGGCGGTCGATTCGCACGAGCAGGTCTTGATCAGCCATGGCTCACTCCAGGACGGTATAGAGATCGGCGCTGCGTCCGCCGTCGACGTTGAGGCTGGCACCGGTGACGTAGGAAGCCTCGTCCGAGGCCAGGAAGACAATGGCATTGGCCACCTCAACCGGCAGCCCGACACGCTTCATCGGGATGAGCTTCTCAGTGTTACCGCGTGCCTTGGGGTCGTTCATCATGCCGGCCATGGCAGGCGTGTCCACCACCCCTGGAATCACCACGTTGCAGCGCACGCCGCTGGTCGCCCCTTCGCTGGCCACCGCGCGGCTGAAGTTGATCACCGCCGCCTTGGCCGCCGAATAGCCGGACATCCAGGCGGTGCCGAACAGACCGCAGATGGAGGCGATGTTGACGATGGAGCCGCCCCCCTGGGCCTTCATCAGACGCACCGCGGTACGCGTACCCCAGAAGGTGCCATCCACCGTGGTTTTGAAGTTGGCGTGCCAGTCCTCGGTGGACATGCCTTCCACCGCGCCCCAAGTGAAGGCCATGGCGTTGTTGACGAGGATATCCAGGCGCCCGTGCTGGCGGGCCGTGGCTTCGAGCACCTCGACATAGGCCGACTCGACGCTGACGTCGGCGACTGCGATTTCCGCCTTGCCACCTGCCTGCACGATACGGTCGCGCACGTTGTGCAGCGGTTCGGCGCGGCGACCGCACAGCACGACGGTCGCGCCTTCCTCGGCGAAGCGGATGGCCGTGGCCTCCCCGATCCCGGAACTGGCACCGGTGACAAATGCGATTTTTCCTGCGAGACGTGACATTGCAATTCCCCTGATCAGATGAAGGCCATGCCGCCGTTGACGGCGATGTTCTGGCCGGTGATGAAGCTGGCTTCCGCGCTGGCCAGGAAGGCCGCGACGCGGGCGATTTCGTCAGTGCTGCACAGGCGACCCAGCGGCACGCCCTTGAGCAGGTCCGCCATCATTTCGTCGGGAATGCCGGCCATCATCGGCGTGTCGGTCGGCCCGGGCACCAGGGTGTTGACGCGAATGCCATGGCCCGCCAGCTCCCTGGCGATACCACGGGTCAGCCCCATGATTCCGGCCTTCGAAGCGCAGTAGTGATTGGGGCCTTCACCCGTCAGCGCCGACGTGCTGGAGAGGTTGATGATGCTGCCGCCCGCGCCGCCCTTGACCATCAGCCGGGCGCTTTCCCGGGCGCAGAAGAAGGCGCCGGTGAGGTTGACGCCGATGACCCGCTGCCAGCTCTCGTCGGGCGTGTCGAGGAAGCTGTCCAGGCCGCCGACGCCGGCGTTGTTGACCAGGATGTCGAGGCGACCGAAGTGTTTCTCGGCGAGACTCACCGCGTCGGCCACAGACGCGCTGTCGGCCACGTTGCAGACCACCGGCAACACCTTGTCACCCAGATCGCCGAGGCCTTCGCGCAGGCTGTCGAGGTTGATGTCGGCTGCCACTACCCGTGCGCCCTCTTCCACGAAGCGACGGGCAATGGCCAGGCCCATACCCTGGGCGGCGCCGGTCACGAGCGCTACTTTGTCCTGCAATTTCATAACGAGTCTCCTACGGACGGGCTTGACGCCCTGGTTCTTGTTTTGCCCGCATGATTCGGGTCGCCGCCACGCGCCGCATCGTCCAAGGAGACTAAAGGGGCCGCCTGGCCTGCGATCGTCCCCCGACTCGTCTGAACGAACGATGCCCTTCGCCACCGAGCGTCCGACCATCGCGTGACGGGAGTAACGGCGCCGGGCGCGCCGATGCCCCTTCCCAGCTATCGGAGAATTCGCGATGACCCAGTACCAAGACCTGCCCCTGCCGGTGGGCCATTACCTCACGTTGCACAACGGCCTGCGCCTGCATTACCTGGACGAGGGCCAGGGCCCGGTGGTGCTCTGGCTGCATGGCAGCGGCCCCGGCGCGAGTGGTTTCAGCAACTTCAAGGGCAACTATCCGCTGCTGACAGAGGCGGGCTACCGCAATATCGTGCTCGACCTGCCGGGCTTCGGCCGCTCCGACAAACCCGACGACGGTCAGTACGACCTGGCGTTCTTCGTCGCCACGCTTCAGGCATTCACCCAGGCATTGGGCATCACGTGCTGCACCCTGCTGGGCAACTCGCTGGGCGGCGCCATAGCATTGGGCCTGGCGCTGGCCGAACCGGCGCTGGCGGAAAAACTGATCTTGCTGGCGCCTGGCGGCGTGGAGGAGCGCGAGACCTATTTCCAGATGCCGGGCATCCAGCGCATGGTCTCGCTGTTCGGCGCCGGTCCCATCGGCTTGCCAGAGATGCGCAGCATGATGAGCCTGCAGCTGTTCGATCCCTCGATCCTGCCCGAGGAACTGCTGGCCGAGCGCGTAGCGGTCGCAGTCACCCAACCGAAGAATCTCTTCAGCACCATGATGATCCCCAACATGACCTCGCGCCTTGAGGATATCGACTGCCCGATCCTGTGCTTCTGGGGCAACAACGACAACTTCAACCCGGTCGGCGGCGCACGGCACATTGTCGACAACGCCCAACGGGCCCTGGTGGTTATCCTCAATCGCTGCGGTCACTGGGTACAGGTCGAACACCGTGACCTGTTCAACCGCAGCTGCCTGGACTTCCTTCGCCACGCTTGATGGCGACAAGCGGGGTGGCATCTGCACACCCCGCCTGCCTGGCGAGAACTCAGGCGTTCGATGCGTCGAGGAAGGCCGGGCGCTCGCCCCCGCCATGCAGCAGCAGGTTGCAGCCGCTGGCGTAGCCACCCAGCGGGGAAGCGATGAACAGGCAGGCGGCGCCGATATCCTCGGGTTTCGCCAGGCGATTGGCGGGAATGGTGGCACTCACCGCCGCGATGCCGGCCTCGTCACCGTAGTGCTGGTGCGACTGCTCGGTGTGCACCAGGCCGGGGCTGACCGCCACCACCCTCACTTTCGGCGCCCACTCCACAGCCAGCGAACTGGCCAGTGAGAGGATGCCCGCCTTCGCCGCGCCATAGGCCGCAGTCAGCGGCGACGGCCGAAGCGCGCTGATGCTGCCGATGAATACGATCACACCACCGTCGGCCTGCTCCTGCATCAGCGCATTGGCCTGCTGGGCCACATTCAGCGGCGCAATGAGGTTCAGCCGGATGATGCTTTCGTGGAAGCGCGGCGAGGCGCTGGCGGCGTCCGCAGGCGGGCTGCCGCCGGCGTTGTTGATCAGCACGTCGAGGCGGCCGAAACGCTGACGGATCTCGCCGAACAGGACCTCCAATGAGTGCAGATCGCGCACGTCGGCGGCAATGAAGCTGGCGCGGTTTTCCGCCACCTGCGGCAGTGCCTCCGGCTCGTTGCGTCCGCACACCACCACCTGCGCACCGGCCGCCAGAAAGGTGCGCGTGATGCCTGCGCCCACACCTCTGGCGCCGCCTGTCACCAGCACCACCTTGCCGCTATAGTCCAAGCCCGCGTGGATATCCATGAATTGCTCCTGTTGCAATGTTGTCTGCATTCTGGGCAAACACGGCTGACGCGCTCGTCGTCTGAACGGACGATGAGCGCTGATCGTGCCCCTCTGACAATCGGCGTCCCGCCAGCATCGGAGTCATGGCATGAAGGATCTATCTCCCCCCGTTCTGCTGGAGCGACCGGAGCCCGGCATTGCCCTGCTGCGCCTGCATCGCCCGGACGTGCGCAACGCGCTCAGTCCCGACCTACAGGCGATGCTGGCCGCTCAGTTTTCGATGCTATCGGACGATCCGCAGACCCGCTGCATCCTGATCACAGGCGGCGAGCAGGTGTTCGCGGCCGGAGGTGACATCGAGGACATGCTTGAGGTCGGCGCAATGGACCTCTACAAGCGCCACACCGAACGGCTCTGGGCGCCGATCCGGAACTGCCCCAAGCCGGTCATCGCGGCGGTTTGCGGCTATGCCTATGGCGGCGGCTGCGAACTGGCGATGCTCGCCGACATCATAATTGCTGGCCGCAGCGCACGCTTTTCCCAGCCGGAAATCCGGCTCGGCATCATGCCCGGCATCGGCGGCACCCAGCGCCTGGTTCGCGCGGTCGGCAAGGCCAAGGCGATGCACATGGCCTTGACTGGCCTGCCCCTGAATGCCGAACAGGCGTGGATCGCCGGACTGGTCAGCGAGGTGGTCGCCGACGACGAAGTGCTTGGCCACGCGCTGGGGCTGGCCCGCTCGATAGCCGCCATGTCGCCGCTTGCCGCCGAGCAGATCAAGGAAGTCATCCTCCTGGGCATGGATGCGTCGCTGGACGCCGGCCTTGCACTGGAACGGCGAGCGGCGGCACTGCTGTTCGCCACCCGCGACCAGAAGGAAGGCATGCAGGCGTTTCTCGATAAACGCCCGCCCCGTTTCGAAGGCCGCTAGTGGCCTGTGCGGTTAGTTGGTTCCCTCAAGTTCGGATGCCTGAGGTTCCGAGACAAGGCGCCACGACGAGTCATAGCAGGGCTATGGCGAGGAGTGGCAACGCAGTATCGGGGCCTCGGGCGCCGAAATTGACTAACTGAACTAGCCAAACAGGCCACTAGAGCAAGGCGGCCCCGACGCTGTTGAGCTGCGCATCACCCGGTTCACCCAACACGCAGGACGTGCCGCCTGGCGTGTACATCATCGCCACGCAGCGATTGCACGCCGTGCAGATAGAGTCCCGGCGGGCACCCGACTGCAGCGTGTTGACGTAATCGGGTTCGGCGAGCAGCACCCGCCCGAGCGCGACCGCATCGAAGCCTTGCGCCATCAGGTGCTCGATACCCTCCAGGCTTTTCACGCCGCCGATGTACGCCAGCGGCATGCGCACGGCGGCACGGACCTTGCGCGAGTGTTCGAGCAGGTAGAGTTCGCGAAACTGCACCCGAGGCTCCAGCAGGCTCTTCAGGGACACCACGGCATCGATCAATGGCTTGCCGGTACTGACGCGGTTCTCTTTGGGAAACGACGAGCCGAACATGGTGGTGATCGATTCCACGTTCATTCCCGCGCTGAGTACCAGCAGGTGGGCACCTTCAGCCTCGAGCAGGCGCGCGATGGCGGCGCCATCTTTTGCACGGTTGCCGCTGCGCACGCCGTCGGTGACGCTGTATTTGCAGACCACCGCAAGGTCCTGCCCCACGGCGTCCAGCACCCGCCGCAGCACCATGAGCGGGAAGCGCATGCGATTTTCCAGCGCCCCGCCGTAGCAGTCATGGCGTTTGTTGTAGAGCGGTGAGATGAACTGGCTGAGCAGGTAGCCGTGGCCCATGTGCAGCTCGACGGCATCGAAGCCGGCCTCACGCGCCAGCCGCGCGCCGCGCACGAACTCGTCGGCAACCCGTGACAGGTCTGCCTCGGACATGGCCTGCTTGCGCAGCATGCCGCTCAAGATCCCGACCTTGTTGAAGCCGCCGCTGGCCGACAGCGGCAAGGCGGAACGACTCGGCGGCAGGAAGGTGAAGCAACCGCCATGCGTGATCTGCGCCGACGCCGCCGCGCCATGGCGATGCACTGCCTGGGTAAGCGCGCGCAGGTGCGGCAGGCTGTTGTGGTCGAGTACCACCTGATCGGGCAAGGTGCGCCCGTCGGGGCTGACAGCGCAGTAGGCCAGCGTGGTCATCGCCGCGCCGCCGGCGGCGATGCGCTCGTGCAGGCGCAGGGACTGGCCAGTGGGAATGCCGTCGAGCGCCGCGCCTTCGTTGGTCGCGGCCTTGATGAAACGATTGCGCAAGGTCAGCGGACCGATGCGCAGCGGCTCGAAGGCCGAAGTGATTCCAGGGGACGTCTGCATGCAAGTTCCTCGCGTGAAGAGCGCGCGGTACAGCGCCGCCGCAGGAGCACCGCGGCGGCGCTGCGTGGCGTCGCCTTAGAAGGAGTACTTGGCGTTGAACGACAGGTAGTCGCGGTCCGCCATCATCCGACCCTTGGCGATGTTCGGCGAGCTGAGGTAGTCGACGTAGGTCATCCCCACCTGGAAGTTGCCCAGGTACTTGAGGTCCGCGCCCAGGGTCAGGCGCTTCTCGGCACGGCCGATGCCCTGCAGGGCGCTGCCGTCGAGGTTCTGCTGCCAGTTGACCTTGGTCGCCAGATCCCAGCCGCTGAACAGGTTCGGGTGCTCCATCTGCGCGCCCAGGCCAAACAGTGTCGAACCACGGGTCTGGCCGTCATAGATAAAGCTGTCGAAGCTGCCGATATTCACACCGTCGACGGTGATATCCACCGGGTCCACGGATTCGATGTGCTGGTGCATCACCTCGCCGAACAGCGAGGTCTGGTGCGCCAGCCAGGTGGGGCCGATCAGGTACATCGCATTGAGGTTCGCCTGCCAGACTTCGCCACGCGCCGGCGTGCCGTTGTCCAGGTAGACCGCCGAGCCATCGCGATAGCTCAGGTCGCCGGCGAACTGCACCGCGTCGCCAATCTTCGAGCTGAAGCTCACGCCGGTCAGCTCCACGTCCTCGAAGTACCCCAGTTTGAAGGTGCCGGGCGCCACGCTGCCGGACAGGGAGGAATAGCGGGTGTCGCCGCCGAAATTGAAGAACAGCGCACCGACGCGCTCGTGGTAACGGTAGTGGAACAGGCCGACCTCGGTGCTGTCGGTCAGGCGGTAGCGCATGCCCAGACCCCACTGGCCGCTGTCGCGCGGCTTTTCCTCGCCCGCATAGGACAGCGCTGTGAATTGCGGATCTCCAGCCGCAAAACGAAAGTACTCGGCGCCAGGGCCGAAGATATCGCTGCTGTTGAAATAATCGCCGACCGGATTGAGCTGCGTTTCTTCCCACTCGTACTGGTAGAAGCCCAGCAATGCCAGGTCCTCGTTCAGCGACCAGGAGGCGGAGAACTGCCCCACCGGCAGGTAAGCGTCCTTCGCCTCGGTGCCCGGGACGTTGAACTTGGTCGCGTCGACCGGCGCCTGACCCTGGCTGATGTTGGGCCAGAACAAGCTCTCGCCCCAGGCCACCAGGTGCCGACCGGCTTTGAGCGAGACGTACTGTCCGTCCAGAACGTCGAAGTTGCCGTACACATAGGCATCGAGCAGGCGCGCGCGGCCGCCACTGTCACGCCGGGTGTCGCGGGTGAAGGTGTCGTTGCGGCCACCTTTGTTCACCGTGCTCGGCGAATCGTTGTCGTTGCGACCGTGGTAGGCCTCATCGTGGAAATGACTGCCGCGCAGCACCGCCCCCAGGTTGTCGTGCCGCACCAGCACTTCGCCGAACACACTGACCCGGTTGGTGATCAGCGAACCGCGATCGAAGTTGCGCGTGCCATCATCGTTGTTGAGGCTTTCGAGGTACTGCTTGGCAGGCTTGCCGGTTCGCACCGACGCGGTGTAGTTCACCGTCAACGTGGTATCGACCGTGGTTCTTTCGCCAATCTCGAAGGAAGGGCCGGCCATCGCCGCACCGCTGGCGATGGCTACCGATACACCCAGCAGATGCAGGGCAAAACTCGCTTTCTTCACGCTCATAGCTATCTCCATTCTTGTTATTGTGCTGCTATCGCTCCATGTGGCTGCCGGTGACCGGCAGGCAGGGAAACTGAGAGTGCCTGCTGCGGCTCAGGTCGCCAGCAGCGCGCGCAGGTCGTTCTTGGCCACCTTGTTGGAAGGGTTCAGGGGTAGTGCCTCGAAGAAGCGCACCAAGCGCGGCACCTTGTAGTTGGCCATTCGCTCACGGCTCCAGGCGATGAGCTCCGCCACCTCCAGCGGCTGGTTCGCGTGGCGTACCACGCAGGCGCAGCCGACCTCGCCCATGCGCTCGTCCGGCACGCCGATCACCGCCACCTGGGCGATGGCCGGATGCTCGAGCAGCACGGCTTCGATCTCTGCCGGGTAGCAGTTGAATCCGCCCACGATGAACATGTCCTTGAGGCGGTCGGTGATCTGCAGATTGCCATGCTCGTCGAGACGGCCCACATCACCGGTGTGCAGCCAGCCCTCGGCGTCGATCACCTCGGCGGTGGCCTCGGGGTCCTGGAAATAACCGCGCATGACGTGGAAGCCGCGCAGGCAAATTTCGCCGGTCTCGCCCTGTGGCAGAACCTGGTTTTCGGCATTGCGGATACTCACCTCGGTACCGGCGATGGGACGACCGCTGGTGGCGGCGATCACTTCGGCCGGCGCGCCGGGGTCGCAGATGGTCGCCAAGCCGCCGCATTCGGTAAGGCCGTAGGCAGTGGTCACCACCTCGAAGCCCAGCTCGGCGCGCATGCGCTCGATCAACACCGCCGGGATGGTGGCCGCACCGGTGACCGCGACCCGAAGCGAGGAAAGATCCGTTTGCCCCAGTTGCGGATTCGCCAGCATCGACAGGTACAGGGTCGGCGGCCCCGGCAGCACGCTGATGCGGTCCTCGACGATGCGCCGGATAACGACTTCGGCATCGAACACCGCGTGCGGCAGAATGGTCGCGCCAGCCAGCAGGCAGCTGATCCAGCCGGCCTTGTAACCGAAGGCATGAAAGAACGGATTGACGATCAGGTAACGATCGCCCGGTCCGAGGCCGATCACCTTGCCGTATTCATAAAAGGCGCGAAGCAGCTGGCCCTGTGTGCTCAGCACGCCCTTCGGCTTGCCGGTGGTGCCGGAGGTAAAGAGCAGGTCGCTGACGTGCTCGGGCGTTACTGCGGCCATTCTGGCCTGGACCACCTCGGGAGCCAGCGAGGCGCCCTCGGCGAGAAACGCCTGCCACCCCTGCCGGCCATCGATCGAGACACGCTCATCAAGGATGATCTCGCCTTCCAGGCTTTGCGGCCGGAAGGGCTGGAGCAGCTGGGGGTAATCGACTCCCAGGAATTCACGGCACACAAACAGCAGCCGAGCCCCGCTGCGCGCCAGCACATCGGCGGCCTCGGGACCCTTCATGCGGGTATTGATCGGCACCATCACCGCGCCCGCGCAGTGAATGCCGAGGGCAGCGATGATCCAGGCCCGGCAGTTCGGTGCCCAGATAGCGACTCTGTCGCCCTCTTGGATGCCTCGGGCCAGCAGCCCACGGGTCACGGCCATCACCTGTTCGGGGAGCTCGGCGTAGCCGGTGACCACGCCGTTCTCTTCGATGGCGGCAAGCCCGGCAAAGCGCCGCGACGCCTCCGACAGCAGCGCAGGGATGGTCATGGGCGCTGCGGCAGCTGTGGGCTCAAGCAGTGTCTGGGGCGAAGTAGTGTCGGTCATGGTCGGAGTCGCCTGGTGATCATGGGAAACGAATGTGCAATTGGTCGCTGGTGGGCACGGCCTGGCAGGTGAGGATCCAGCCCTCGTCCAGCTCCGAGGCGTCCAGCGCATCGTTGACGAGCAACTCGACCTGGCCTTTTTCCAGGGTGCACATGCACGAGGCACAGCCACCGACGCGGCAGGCGCTGGGCGGCTTGAGGCCCGCGCGCTCCATTGCCGCCAGCAGGGTCTCTCCGGCCTCGCATTCGAGCTGATGTTGCTGGCCGTCCAGGTCTACCGTGACCGCCGCCGCGGAAGCCGCCTCGCTGGCGGCCACGGGCACGATTTCGCCCTCGCCTGGCAGCGAGACGAAACGCTCGACGTGGATGCTCGGCCCCGGCATGCCCAAGGCCTTCAGCGCAGTGACTGCAGTGTCCATGAAGGGTCCCGGCCCGCAGATGAAGGCCTCGGCCCGAATAAAGGGGCGCGCCAGCTCGGCAAGCTGTTCGGCACTGGGGATGCCCTGGATCGAGTCCAGCCAGTGCACCACCTGTAAGCGGCTCGGATGGGCCCTGGCCAGCTCGCGCAGCTCGTTGCGAAAAATCACCGAGGCTTCGTCGCGGTTGGCGTAGATCAGCAGGATGCGGCCTTTGCCGGCCAGCAGCGCCGAGCGCAGGATCGACAGCACCGGCGTGATGCCGCTGCCGCCGCCGAACAGCAGCAGGTCGCCGTCCAGTCGCTTGGGCACGAACACACCTGCCGGCGCCATGACTTCCAGACTGTCTCCGGCGCGCAACTGGCCACAGAGCCAGTTCGACGCACGCCCGTCAGCGACGCGTTTGATGGTGACCCGCAGCGGCTCATCCAGCAGCGGCGTACTCGACAGCGAGTAGCAGCGCGGCAGCCAGCCATCGCCGTGGGGTACACGCAACGTGAGGAACTGGCCTGGCCGATAACGGAACGCTTCGGCCAGGCTCAGCGGAACCTCGAAGACCAGCGAGCGTGCATCGGCGGTTTCCTCGATGACCTGCGCGACACGCAGTGCTATGTAGTTGCTCATGGTTCAATACTCATGTGAACGCGCCGACTGGCGCCCAAGCGGACACAGGGCTGAGGCTCTCGTCCGGCGCGGGCGGTGCAGGCGGGCATGCGTGGAATGCTCATACGGAAACCTTCGCCGGCACTGGCGTCGCGGTGGCGGCCGCGACGGCGCGGGCAGCACGCCGACCGGAAAACACGCAGTCGGCCAGGGACAGACCGCTGATGTACATGTGCGAGGGAATGCCGACTGCCGCACGGCCTGCGGCGTAGAGGCCGGGAATCGGCCTGCCGGCCTGATCGAGCACTGCCCCGCTCGTCTCCTCCACCTGCAGCCCGCCCAGGGTCAGTCCGCCCATGGGGTAGGCGGAACTGCTAACGGAAATATCGCAGGCATAGAACGGGCCCTGCTCCAGCACCTGGCGACTGTCCGCCGACTTGCCCATCTCTTCCTCGGCCATGCCCCGCGCCGAGGCGTTATAGCGGGCCAGGGTGTCGGCCAGCGTCGTGGCGTCGGCGCCGATCACCCGGGCCAGCACCTCGATGGTCTTGCCCTTGCGGGCGAAGAGCATCAGCAGCAACGCCGGCATCGTCTGGAACCACCAGTAGCCGCCGCGCAGGGTTTCCTTCAGCGCCTGACGGCGCAGGCGCCGGTCGAGGATCAGCCAGCCCTTGCCGTCGTGTTCCTCGCACAGGCGCACGCCCAGGGTGGCGCCGTAGACTTCCTCGTTGCAGGCGCGTTGCCCAACGCTGTTCACCACAATGCCTTTGGGCCAGCACAGCGGCGGGCTGAGGAAGCGCCAGGCGGAAACCCGTTCAAGTTGACCGCTGGCCGCGCCGACGCTGCTACCCAGGCGTATGGCCGAGCCGTCGCAACCGGTGGCGCCTACCTTGAAGGTGCGCACGTAGCAGGAGCCATGCTCGCGCATCATCTGCGGGTTGAAGATGAAGCCGCCGGTGCTCAGCACCACGCCACGACGGGCACGAACCGCCAGCGGCCGTGCGTAGTCACGCTCGATACGGGCCAGGCGTCCACGCAGCCGGTCGCTGTAGGCCGGTGCGAGGTTCTGCCAGCGCTCGGCAGCGGCAGCCAGACGAGCATGCTCGCGCGCCTGATAGCTTTCTGCAGGCAGGCACCAGAGCTCAGCGCCCACCACCGCGCCCTGGCCGTCGAGCACCAGGCGGCGGATGGTGGATTGCAGCCGCGTGCGAATGCCGGCGCGCCGGCAGGCGTCGCGCAGCTGATCGTAAAGCACCTGGCCGCTCTGGCCCTTGCCCACGGTGCGATGGCCACGGGGCGCCGGCGAGGCCGGACCGGCGTAGGCCGGCACTTTCTCGTTACCCGAGTAATAGAGGTAGTAGCCATCCGGCGGATAGGAGGTCTTGCCGCCACCGGGCGGCATGCTCGAGCCGTATTCGGCGCCGTGGCTTTCCAGCCACTGCAGGTTCGCCACGCTTTCGTCGCAGAACCGCCGCAAGGTGTCATCGCTGACAACGCCCTGCGTCTCATGGCGCAGGTAATCGAACATGGCCTCAGGCGTATCGGCGAAGCCGGCGGCGCGCTGCTGGCGCGTGCCGCCCCCGGCATAGACGATTCCGCCGCTCTTGGCGCTGGCTCCGCCGCCCTGGAAGCGGTCGGCTATCAGCACGTCGAGGCCCTGCGCGTGACCTTCCAGTGCGGTGCAGGCACCGGCGGCGCCCCAACCCGCCACCAACAGGTCGCAGGCATCGTCCCAGGCATGGCGATCCGCATCCTCGACGCGCAAGGGCGGCAGAATCTCGGTCACGCTATCGTCATCGTAGGTGCTCATGTTCTGCTCCTCAGCCCTGGCAGGCCAGGTGTCCGGCGGCGATGTAGCCGAAGGTCATGGCCGGACCCAGCGTGCCGCCAGCGCCGGGATAGGTGGTGCCGAACACCGAGGCGGAGGTGTTGCCGATGGCGTACAGCCCCTCAATCACCTGGCCAGTGGTGCGCAGAACCTGGGCATGCTGGTTGGTCAGCAGCCCGCCCTTGGTACCAATGTCTCCGGCGTCCATGCGCATCGCGTAGAACGGCCCCTTCTGCAAGGGCGCCAGGCAGGGATTGGGCTTGACGTCGACGCTGCCGTAGTACCGGTCGAATACGTTGCCACCGCGGCCGAACTCCAAGTCCTCACCGGTCCGGGCGAAACCGTTGAGACGCGCCACGCTCGCCGCCAGACCTTCCGGGTCCACGTCGATCTGCCGCGCCAGCGCGTCGAGGGTGTCCGCCTTGAAATACAGGCTGTTCAGCCACGCGGCCGGCAAACGCTCATCAGGCATGATCTGCGATGGCATCAGCGGACCCATGGCGTAGCGGAAGCGAAAACGCGCGTCGAAGATCACCCAGGCCGGCAGCGATTGGCCGTTGGTGGCCTGGTTGTCGCGATACATGGCAGCGACGAACTCCAGGTAAGGCGCCGCCTCGTTGACGAAGCGCTGGCCTCGATTGTTGACGACGATGGAACCGGGAAAAGCGCGCTCGGCGAAGATCGGCCGGGGCTTTTCCTCGCCCGGCACGGCGATGGTCGGCGCCCACCAGCCGTGTTCCATGAGATCCGTGGCGGCATTCTCGGCCAGCGCGGCTTCCAGCGCGGCACCGGTATTAGCGCCGGGTGGCGTCGCGCTCCAGGCCTCGCGGGTGGGCTTGGGCAGGTAGCGCTCGCGAAGGGCCTGGTTGCGCTCGAAACCACCAGAGGCAAGGATCACCCCACGCGAGGCATGCAGTTCGATCAACTCACCATCACGCTCGACGCGAACGCCGCTGACACGTCCGTCCGTTACCAGCAGCTCGCGAAAATCGGTTCGCAGCCACAGCGGCACCTGGCGATCCATCAGCGAACGGCGCAGCGAAGCCACCAGCGAAGCCCCCAGGGCGGTTCGGCGATCCATATCGGTCTTGCGCCGCCACTTGAAATCCAGGCGATAGCGCAACATCAGACCCAGGAGCACGAAACGCCAGCCGAAACTGCGCGACATGGCCTTGTGTGCCTGGCGCGCGGTCCAGGCGATCTTGCCCATCAGCAGCGTCGTCGCCGAGGCCGGCCGCAGGTTGTCGAACTCCTCCTCGAGCACGCTGGCATCGAAGATTTCCGGGTCCAGCGAGCGTCCGCCGGGCAAGGCGCCGGGCAGATGCGGGTAATAATCGGGGTACTTCTCGGCGACGGCGAAGCGTACGCGACTGCGCTCCTCGAGCTCGCGCACCATTCGAGGGGCCTGTTCCAGGTAAGCGCGCAGGCGGGCTTCGTCGACCCGGTCGCCAACCGCAGCCTGGAGATAGGTCCAGGCCTTGTCGAAGCTGTCGTTGCCGCCCTTGGCCTGGAAATGGTGGTTGTTCGGAATCCAGATGCCACCGCCGGAAATGGCCGAGGTGCCGCCGTACTGGGTGGTCTTCTCGATCATCAGGACCGACAGTCCTTCGTCGGCGGCGAAGAGTGCCGCCGTCATGGCACCTGCGCCGGAGCCTACGACGATGACGTCGTAACGGGTTTCAGTCGAAGCTTGGCTTGTCATTGTTGTTTTGCCTTGCACGAGAGAGGGAATCCATCGCCGCACCGCTGGCATCGGGATGCCAAACGGTACGGTTGCCGTCAAACGAAGGGATCGGGGTTGGGCAGACCCAGCAAAACCGCGCCGTAGCTGCGGCCGTAGGCCATGTAGTTGTTGGCGATATGCCCACGCGCCTGGTGCAGGTCACGGAAAATCCGCGCCACCGGGTTGCTGCTGTACAGCCCGGAGGCGGCCATGCAGCGCAGCAGCTCGTTGACCTTTTCGGCGCAGATATTGGTCACGTAGGAAGACTGGAAGCGGTACAGCAGCCGCGTCTCCACGTCCGGGTACTCCTTGGCCTGCGCCAGCTGCATCAGCTGCCCGTAGTTGCGCTCCAGCACCAGCTTGAGCATGTCCAGGGTGATGGTGGCGTCGGCCACGGCGTTCTGTGCGCCTGGGTCCTCGGCGGTCTTGGCGCCGTGCTTGCCAATGTGCTGCGCGGCATTGCTGCAGAACTCGTTGATCGCGCCCTGCAGCGCACCCATTGCGGAGGTGGACACCGCGCGGGCGAAGATCTGGGCGAAGGGAATGGCGTAGATCGGATTTGTGTTGACCAGGCGGCCCGGGGTGGCCTCCAGCGTCCAGTTGTTGGTGCGCTGGACCCGGTAGGCCGGCACGAAGGCATCTTCCACCACGATGTCGTGGCTGCCGGTGCCGCGCAGACCCAGCACGTCCCAGTTGTGTTCGATGCGGTAGTCGCTGCGCGGCACGAGAAAGGTGCCGTGCTCGGCGGGCTGGTCGCCTTCAGGCGGGACGATGCCGCCCAGCAGACACCAGCTGCAGTGTTCGCTGCCGCTGGAGAAGCCCCAGCGCCCGCTGATGCGGTAGCCACCGTCGACCGGGGTCACCTTCGCCACCGGCATGTAAGTGGAGGACATCAGGGTGCCGCTGTCCTCGCCCCACACATCGCGCTGAGCCTCGAGCGGGTAGCGCGCCAGCTGCCAGGGATGCACGCCGAGCACACCGTAGACCCAGGCGGTGGACATGCAGCCCTCGGCGAGGGTCATCTGGATTTCGAAAAAGGCACGCAGATCGATCTCGTAACCACCGAAGGCCTTGGGCTGCAGGGCACGAAACAGCCCCGCTTCCTGCATATCGGCAATGGTTTCGACCGGCACCTTGAATTCGCGCTCAGCCTGGGCTGCACGCGCCTTGAGCTGCGGCACCAAGCGCCGTGCGCGCTCGATCAATTCGATTTCCTGAGGCGTTTTTTCCCGAATCGCAGTCATCCTTCAGCTCTCTCTTGTAATGCGCAGTTGCGCAGGCGTGACTGGATAATCGGATGCGAGGAGGAGACGATTCATCGTCAAAGCGGACTAGTCGCAACGTCGGAGGGCGCGCGCTCGACAATGAAGCGCGCCGACAGGCGAGCCAGCTCGGCGGCCAGGCGGTCCAGATCCGCCGCAGCCACGGCGCCGCGTCCGGCGCTCTGCGACAACTCCCGGGTGCCACTGGCCACCCCCTCGACCTGCTCGGTGATCTCGCGCATGGCCTCGGCCTGGGCCTGGACGACATCGCCAATGCCGCTCACCGCCTCGATCACCTGCTCGGTGCCGTGCCGGATCTGCGCGATTGAGGCGCCGGCCTTGTCCGCCAGGCCAACCCCATCCCGCACCCGCTGTACGGCCTTATCCATGCTGCGCACCACATCCTGGGTGCCGTTCTGGATGCGCGCGACGATGTCGCCGACATCGGTAATGGAGTTCCCGGTTCGCCTGGCCAGCAGACGTACCTCATCGGCCACGACGGCGAAACCACGGCCTTGCTCGCCCGCCCGCGCCGCCTCGATGGCGGCGTTGAGCGCCAGCAGATTGGTCTGCTCGGCCACTTCCCGGATGACCCCGAGCACGCTGCTGATGTCGCTGGAAAGGGTGTCCAGTTCACGAATGTGCCGCGCCGTGTCCGCCACCACCTCGGAGATGCCCTGCATCTCGTCGCTCATGGCACGAACGGCGCCTTCGCTTTCGGCGGAGCGACTGGCCGACTCCACAGTGATCCGCCGCGTGGCCTGCGCATGGGTTTCGACCCGCTCAATGGAGCGCGACAGTTCCATGACCAGCCGGGACATGGCGTCGACCGCCACCGCCTGCTGCTGTGTGGCAACCGACGAGCCGGACGCCACGTCAGCCATTTGCCGCGCCTCCCGCTCCAGGCGCTGCATCTGCTCGCGCACAGCGGCGATCAGCCCGCGCAGGCTGTCCCGCATCAACGCCATATCGCGCAGCATGCTGCCGACCTCGTCCTGGCCCAGCTGGGGGACGGGACGCGACAGGTCGCCCGCCGCCATGGCCCCCAGGCTGTCGCTGGCCACAGCAAAGGCGCGCCGTAGGCGGCCCACGACGGAGAACGCCGTCAGGCCGCCGGCCACCACGCCCAACACCGCAAGTGCCAGGTAGGCCATCACCACCCACTGGTAGCGCCGCTCCGCCGCTCGATAGTCCTGTTCGGTAAGAGCCCGCTGAGCCTGGCGCAGACCGTCCAGCGCCCGCATCGCCTGTTCGCCCAGCGGCATGCCGATGCCGAGAAACGCAACCATGCCATCGGAGCGGAAGTCATCCAGGCGCAGCGACGCCAGCACGCTGTCCAGTTCCAGCAGCCATTCCGCGTAACTCGCCTCGAACGCCTCGGCATGCGCGGGCTCGCCGGGCCAGCTGGTCGCTCGCGCCCAGAGCCCGGCAATGGCCTGGTTGTTGGCTTCGATGGCATCCAGATGCACCCCGACCGGACGCTCATGGGCCCGCACCAGCTGCCCGCTGGGGTCGTATTGAAAGGCCAGCAGCACCAGCCGGCGGTTTTCATCCAGACGCCGACCGATCTCGGCGAAATCCTCCAGGGCCCGCAGCCGCTGGTCATGCACCACGCGCAGGCTGTCGCGTGCTTGGTAGAGGCCATGCCAGCCCAGCGCCACGGCGGAGAAGAACAGAAAACTGGCAAGCACGGCCCAGAGCCAGAGGCGCTGGGCGATGGTGATCCGGTTGAGCATCGGGATGTCCTTGTATGGCGGAATTGACCGCGCCAGTCCCAGTGAGCGCACCTCGCGCAGGCGCGGGGCGCGCTCAGACCGGGCGCCAACGCCGGAACATGCCGCCCCACCAGGGACCGCGCCACGTCCAAACGGACGACCCGAACGGCGACTCCAGTGTTAGTCCGTTAAGACGATGCTGGCCGACCATGGCCTCTCGATACTGAATTCACGTAATCCCAGCTCGGCGGGCAAGCCATGAACGCAAACACCAGCTTCGATCCTCAATCCTTTCGCGCCGCCCTCGGCACCTTCACTACCGGGGTAACCATCATCACCAGCCGTGGCGTAGACAACGAGCCAGTGGGTGTTACGGCGAACAGCTTCAACTCGGTTTCGCTGAACCCACCCATGGTGCTCTGGAGCCTGGCCAAGAATGCCAGGAGCCTTTCGACCTTCAGCCAAGCGAAACACTGGAACGTCCACGTGCTGTCCCATGAGCAAGAAGAGCTTTCGAGCCGCTTCGCCCGCCAGGGTGAGGACAAGTTCGCCGGCATCGAGCTGGACAAGGGCATCAGCACCGCACCTCTCCTGCCGCAGTGCACCGCCCGTTTTCAGTGCCGCACGGCGTTCCAGTACGAAGGTGGCGATCATGTGATCTTCGTCGGTGAAGTGCTGGCCTTCGATTACTGTGATCGCGCGCCCCTGGCCTTCCAGAGCGGCCAGTACGCGCTCGCCACGCGCCAACCGGGCAATGCCCTGCGCCTGGGCAGCCCGCCGCCCCCCGAATGCAGCTACACCGAGGACCTGCTCGGCTATCTGCTGGGGCGCGCCCATTACCAACTGCTCGACGAGCTGCGTCAGCGCCTGAGTAGCCAGCAACTCGACGAGCATGCCTTCTTCGTGCTGTCGGTGCTGTGCATCCGCGATTCGCTGACGCTGGAAGAGCTCGACCAGTTTGTCGGCTACACCGGCTATTCCGTCACCCCGGCCACCATGCGCTTTCTCGAGAAGCAGGGCCTGGTCGCTATCGAACGGATCGCCGGAGTGAACCGCTATGTGCTCACCGGCACCGGACGCGAGGCCTCGCTGGAAGAAATCGCGCTGGCCAAAGCGGTCGAGCAGGACGTGGTGGCGCGTCTCGGCGAGGTGGACGCCAAGATGCTCAAGGTCCTGCTCAAGCGCCTGATTGCCACTACCGATTGCGGCCTTCCGGACCTCTGGGGTCCGCGCTAAGACCGCCCCACCCATCGCACTGACATGAGCGCGCTTATGAACCTTAACCTGATCGAGACCCTGGGCGACGAGCTGTTCGACGCCCTGCAAGGCCGGCGAACCCTGTCGCCCCTGACCGAGCGTCACCCGGATATCCAGCTCGAGGATGCCTATCGCATTTCCCTGCGCTTTCTCGAACGCCGGCAGCAGCTCGGCGAGCAGATCATTGGCAAGAAGATCGGCGTCACCAGCAAGGCCGTCCAGGACATGCTGAACGTGCATCAGCCCGACTTCGGCTTCCTCACCGATCGCATGCAGGTCGCCGACGGCAGCGACGTCGGCTTCGCCGAGTACCGCCTGGTCCAGCCCCGCGCCGAGGGCGAGATCGCCTTCATTCTTGGCGAGGACCTGATCGGCACCGACATCAGCGCCGACGACGTGCTCAATGCCACCCAGTACGTCGCGCCCTGCTTCGAAATTGTCGACTCGCGGATCGACAGCTGGAAGATCCGCATCCAGGACACCGTCGCCGACAACGCGTCCTGCGGCGTCTTCACCCTGGGCGCGCAGCGCATCGATCCCAGGGAGATCGACCTCGCCCAGGTGCGCCTGGAGCTGTTCAAGAACGGCCATCCCGCCGGCAGCGGTCTGGGCAGCGCCGTGCAGGGCCACCCCTGCGCGGCCGTCGCCTGGCTGGCCAACACCCTCGGCCGGCTGGGCATCCCTTTTCGCAAGGGTGAAATCATCCTCTCCGGCGCCCTGGCTCCTCTGGTCCCGGTCGCTGCCGGCGACCGGGTCAGCCTGACCCTCAGCGGACTCGGTGAATCCAGCCTGCGCTTCGTCGAGTGACCTGCATCTCAATCAGGAGAACACCATGAGCAAGAAGATCCGCTGCGCCCTGATCGGGCCCGGCAATATCGGCACCGACCTGTTGTACAAGCTCCAGCGCAGCGAGGTACTGGAGCCGGTCTGGATGGTCGGCATCGATCCCTCCTCCGAAGGCCTCAAGCGCGCCGAGGAAATGGGCCTGAAAGTGACCGCCGAGGGCGTCGACGGCCTGCTGCCGCACATCAAGACCGATGACATCCGCATCGCCTTCGATGCCACCTCCGCCTATGTGCATGCCGAGAACAGCCGCAAGCTCAACGAGTTGGGCGTGCTGATGATCGACCTGACCCCCGCAGCCATCGGCCCCTACTGCGTGCCACCGGTGAACCTCAAGGACAACCTGCGCGCCGGGGCGATGAACGTGAACATGGTCACCTGCGGCGGCCAGGCCACCATTCCTCTGGTGGCGGCGGTGTCGCGCGTGCAGCCGGTGGAGTATGCCGAGATCATCGCCACCGCCGCGTCCAAATCGGTTGGCCCTGGCACACGCAAGAACATCGACGAGTTCACCCGCACCACAGCCAGTGCCGTGGAACAGGTGGGCGGCGCGAAAAAGGGCAAGGCGATTATCGTCATCAACCCGGCCGAGCCGCCGCTGATCATGCGCGACACGGTGCATTGCCTGGTGGAAGGCACGCCGGACGAAGCGGCGATCACCGCATCGATCCACGCCATGATCGCCCAAGTGCAGAAGTACGTGCCGGGCTATCAGCTGGTGAACGGGCCGGTGTTCGACGGCAATCGCGTTTCCATCTTCATGGAGGTGGAGGGCCTGGGCGACTACCTGCCCAAATACGCCGGCAACCTCGACATCATGACCGCAGCCTCGGCCCGCACCGCCGAGATGTTCGCTGAAGAACTGCTCAAGCAAACCGAGCTTTAAGGAGCGCGCAATGGACCTTCGCGGCAAGAAAATCACCGTACACGACATGTGCCTGCGCGACGGCATGCACCCCAAGCGTCACCAGATCAGCCTGGAGCAGATGAAAAGTATCGCCCAGGGCCTGGACGACGCCGGCGTCCCGCTGATCGAGGTCACCCACGGCGACGGCCTGGGCGGCAGCTCGGTCAACTACGGATTCCCTGCACACAGCGACGAGGAGTATCTCTCGGCGGTCATTCCGCTGATGAAGCGCGCCAAGGTGTCGGCTCTGCTGCTGCCGGGCATTGGCACGGTCGATCACCTGAAAATGGCACATGAAATCGGTGTTTCCACCATTCGGGTGGCGACCCACTGCACCGAGGCGGACGTCTCTGAGCAGCACATCAGCCACGCCCGCGGCCTGGGCATGGACACCGTGGGCTTTCTGATGATGGCGCACATGAACAGCCCCGAAGGCCTGGCAGCCCAGGGCAAGCTGATGGAAAGCTACGGCGCCAACTGCGTGTACATCACCGACTCGGCCGGATATTTGCTGCCGGACGACGTCGGCGCCCGGGTCGCCGCCCTGCGCGAGGCGCTCGCACCGGGGACGGAGATCGGCTTCCATGGCCATCACAACCTGTCGATGGGCGTGGCCAACTCCATCGCGGCCATCGGCGCCGGGGCGACCCGCATCGACGCGGCCTGCGCAGGCCTCGGCGCCGGCGCCGGCAACACTCCGATGGAGGTGCTGGTGGCGGTCTGCGACCGCATGGGCATCGAGACCGGCGTCAGCGTGTTCGGCATCCAGGACGTCGCCGAAGATCTGGTAGTGCCCATCATGGACTTCCCCATCCGCAGCGACCGCGACGCCCTGACCATGGGCTATGCCGGGGTCTACGGCTCGTTCCTGCTGTTCGCCAAGCGCGCCGAGAAGAAGTACGGCGTATCGGCTCGGGAAATCCTCGTCGAGATGGGCCGACGCGGCATGGTCGGCGGTCAGGAAGACATGATCGAGGACACCGCGCTGACGCTGGTCAAGCAGCGCCAGGCGAACGCCTGAGCCGATATCTCCCGCGCCCCTATCGACGCATCGAAGGCGCCCATCGGAGGTCGGCGCTCCAACCAGCAAAACGGTAAGGGGCGGTGATCCGCCCCGATAACCTGGCCACGGTCGGCCACCCATCATTTGCCACTGGGCATACCTGGTACCCCTTTTGGGGGTGCCAATGCCTGTGCATGTCCAGCTCTCGGGAAACGGCTCGCCGGGCTTGCAAAGGCAGCATGCTGCCCCTCGTCGGCCGGATTCGCCATACCTCGGCTCAAGGCCTCTGGCTAAGCCGTGTGGACGATGTCGGCGGCGTTCGACTTCCCAAAAATGCTGGCAACGCATCGCTGCACAGTTGCAGCAACACATCAAACTTCTGAAACGGACGATGTCATGTCAGAGCGCGAAATTCTCATCGTCGGGGCGGTTCGCACAGCCATAGGCACTTTTGGCGGTTCGCTGAAGGATGTTCCCCTCGCCTCGCTCGCCACCACCGTGGTCCGCGCGGCACTGGAGCGTTCCGGGGTCGCCCCGGAGCGCGTCGGGCACCTGGTGATGGGCAACGTGATCCCTACCGAGCCCAAGGATGCCTACCTCAGCCGCGTCGCCGCCATCGATGCGGGCCTCCCCTTCACGACGCCCGCCTTCAACGTCAATCGGCTCTGCGGCTCGGGCTTGCAGGCAATCATTTCGGCGGCGCAGGCCATTCAACTGGGCGACACCTCCATTGCCATTGGCGCCGGGGCCGAAAGCATGAGCCGGGGGCCCTTCATGCTCCCCGGGCTGCGTTGGGGCCAGCGTCTGGGCGACGCCAACGCCGTCGATTACATGAATGGCGTCCTGCACGATCCTTGGCAGCAGATCCACATGGGCATCACCGCGGAAAACGTTGCCAGGCGCTATGGCATCAGCCGTGCGCAACAGGACGCCCTGGCCCTTGAAAGTCAGCGACGTGCCACCCGCGCGCTGGTCGAGCAGCGCTTCGCCACCCAGATCGTCCCGATCGAAGTCAGCACGCGCAAAGGCACGCGCCTGTTCGATACGGACGAGCATGTGCGGGACGACGTGACCGCCGAACAGCTCGCCAGCATGCGCCCGGTCTTCGACAAGGCCGCCGGCACGGTCACCGCCGGCAATGCGTCGGGCCTCAATGACGGCGCCGCCGCCGTGGTACTCGCCGAGAGCGGCGTTGCGCGCGAGCTGGGCCTGCAGCCTCTTGCCCGCCTCGTCGGCTATGCCCATGCGGGGGTCGAGCCCGCCTTCATGGGCATCGGGCCGGTACCGGC